>OIYG01000104.1_pt1 | contig 92513 bp, 124 predicted proteins | sample 1587861 | NCBI WGS metagenome assembly OIYG01 (sample SAMN03283272) | human gut metagenome | biome: human-associated habitat; material: feces | host: Homo sapiens | place: Peru | collected 2012 | reverse complement strand
TTACGCAGTTCCGTTATTGCCGCGTCGACTTCATATGTCTGATCTGCAAAACTCTTAATGGCGTCAGTAGCCACATCAAGCATCTCACGGTACTGTTGCCATGTGAGCATACCATCGTTGGCCGCTCTATCAACATCACCAAGAGATGAGGCTACGCCACCAAGTTGCTGTTGTGCGGCTCCAGCACCATCGGCATTAACCTTGATGCTGACATCTTTAATGTTCTTAGCCGCATTGTTAAGTTGCTTCTGTATATCGCTAACATCCAATACGACCCTTGCGAGGATAGAAAAATCCGTATTATTTGCCATATCTCACCATCCTTTACTTTTTGACATGGCTATAACCGATGAGTATGGACTCAGCCACATCATCATCGTTCTTTGTGCTTGTTGGCGATACCCATTGCAAATTAAGCCCAAATAGCTCATTCGCCATATGTACCGCTTTTTCTTTCATAACGTCTCGCTTCATTCCAGCGCGTGTGCCATCAAACATACCAAGCTTATGACGCCAAACACTCGGTAACGCAAACACCGGCTCAATTCTAAATCCTGCGCAAAGACTTAGAATCATACCATGTACAGCACCAAGTTTTTGTAACGTATTAGCTCCAGGTTTTTTCGGCACATCCTCAGCTATGATGACATGAGGGTGATATTCTCGAATCAATGCCGCTAGCTCAAGCGTCTCATCCATAATCCTATCGCGCCAATCATTTCCTTTCGGGCTAATCTTCCCGTATGCCACCAACTGGTCGTCCTCAAACACGGCATACCCTGTGCAAGATGTACTGGCGTCCAGCGCAATTATCTTGCCCATCCTGTCATCTTCACCTCCAGTCCTTGTCTTGCTAACCCATCTCTTAACCATAGCATCATTTGCCGCTTTTTGCAATGCTGCATCAACCGTTGCCATACATCGATATTATGCCGCCATGGAGAGCTATCACCAAACAAGTCACCCGTCTTGCCTTGATATAAAATCTCAGCAAGATACTCCCGTGCATCGCCCCATGACGCCTTAGCTTCTGCCAATGATTGTCCAGTTACGAGGTTGTAATCAGGAGTTCCATGCTGACCAAGATATGACGTATATACCATTCCATCAGGGTCATACTTAAACTTATATTCAACGGTATTGCCGCTGATACCAGTGCCCTTAGTCGGCTCATATGACCACGACCGTGCAAATTCGCCTGTGCGCTCATACACCTTGGGGCGTCTTTCGGCGTAGATAAGCTCCTGCACCAGCTGTTCATTTTCTTTGTACACCTGTTGCATCAGATACTCAACGCCCTCACGAATCATCGGCATAAGCGCACGACGTACCTGAGCCTCATTTCTTAGCTGTTGCATATTTCTCCAGTTCTTTCATGTCGATTCCTTCCAGTTTACTCTTGAGTGCCTTGCCAAATTCCTTCACAGCACGCTCAGTGGACTCGTGGTAATTAATAGCCGTCTCAAGGTCGCACAGATTGTAAATGTACCGCCGTACCATATCAATTAGACCACTACGCAGCAGCGTCTCATGGCCGATTTCTTCCAGTTCCTCCGGCTTCATATCAGTAGCCATCGCCAAAATCAGCATATCAATGTTCTGCTGACGCTCAGCCCATGTATCGCCAACTTCGCTCAAGCTATTCACAATCGCCTGAATTTGAGCATATGTCAGATGCGGATTAACATGAACATCGTACTGTTCCAGATAGATAGGAGCGAGATTCTTAATTGCCTTCATTGCCTTTTAATTTCCTTTCAATATCAAAATTTTACAAACTGCGCTGCATACATAGCGCCCATGCCCACAATAATGATAAGCCACGGGAAATTTTTCTTCAGCCAATCCCGCATATCAAAATTGCCCGCTTTTTCAATTACGTCGACCTTCTTATTGACCGCATCAATCCGCTCAGCCGCATCATTCTCAACCTCGGTTAGCCGCTTATTCGTCGCCTTATTAGCGTCCTCAAGGTCGGACTTCATGGTCTTGATTTCATCGGATTGCTTGTCGATTTTATCATTAAGACGAATCATAGATTCTTGAATCTTTGTCATTGTATCAGACAATTTTTCATTGGTCTTAATACTGCGGTCAATCAAGTCCCGCAAGAATGGACGTGTTGATTCAAGTTGTGTAATGCGACGGTCATGGTCATCGAGCTTGGCATAAATTTTGCCGTTGTCGCCATCTGCCATTGCTATACCCTCACTCTCGTATTTTATATTCGCCGGATTTCAAATGTTTCACGCGGACATAAAGAGGTGTGTGGTCAAATGGATTCTTTACTCGTATCGTCTCACTGCCTAAATCAATATATAGCCAACCCTTGCGCTCTTCACGCACACGACAATATCCATTAGGCACAATCGCTTGCCGCTTTACCTTGCAATCAGCTGGCATGTAGCGGTTGTCACGCCATTTTCCTGTCTCAGGGCAAAGATATCGCCACGGGCATACGCTATTGGTGATTTGACAAATATTGGTATCTACATATTCACACATATATTCACCTTTTTATAAAAATTAAAAAATAGGGCAACCCATAATGATATAGATTGCCCTAAAATAAGCCAAATTAGCCCACAGTCACATAGATGTAAGCCAGCTCGACATTGGGGTAGCCAGTCAGACCGACAGAAATGACAGACGCCGCAGAACCGGCAGTAATCATGCCCTCATTGGTCACGGTGGCATCGCCACTCACCTTAGTAAAGGTAAAGTTGGTGTTGTCCTTTCGCTGAGAAGCGACGTTATTGCCATAGACAACACGCATAATGGCAGTATCAGACTCGCCGTTAGTCAGTTCCATGTCTCCGTTTTCTGGTGCGATGAGTAGCACGTTGTCTTGCCATTTAGCACCAAAAATCTGCTCAGTCATGGAGCCATAGGTGGCCTCATTGGTACAGCCAGTGCCAGTGGTATAACGGAACGCAGTACCGCTAATCTGAGTAGGAGCAGAGCTGGTGGCATTCAGCGTCAAATCCTGAGAGGGGTCAAGACCCAGACGAGGAATATCGGTAATCAGACGACCAATCACAGACGCGCTGGAATCGGCGTTGACATCAGCATTATACAGATCGTTGATGATGACCACATGCAGTTCTTCAGGGTTGAAGTCGGCGGGAATGGGCATCATACGGGCATTCTCATCCATATAAGGATACTTAATGCAGTAGACATCATTCACCTTGGAGCCATTAACAGTCAGATAATACTTTTCGCCAGTCTTAGTGATAGCGCCAATAGTCCACACAGTATCAGCGGGCTTCTTATACCAACCAATCATAGTGCCGTTGAACGCAGCGGGAGTATTAGCCAGCTCGATTTGACCAGCAGTTACTACGGTTTCGCCAGTAGTGGATTCATAGAATGCAGTGCCGCCCTGCTCAATGGTAGTGCCCAGCGTCCAAGCCAAATACTCCAGATTAAAAGTGGCATTAGTCAGAGTCACGTTCAAGGTAGAATCGCTGAACCAACGACCCAGCAGAGGATTGGACTTGCCGCCACGAACCTCATTGGGGCTGGCACTGAAAGAGAAGGTATTCTCAGTCAGGGTAGATGCTTGGCCAACAAAATCACTGCCCTTAAAAATCAGAGCGGTGCCGACATTAGCCAGAAAAGCTTCAGCCATTAAAATTTCCTCCTTTTATAGATTATATTGATTTAATAATTGTTCTGCATGGGATGTGCCGTCGCCTTGGCTGATGTTAGTTATGCTACCATCACCACCAAAGGATCGCTTGTATGCGCCCATGCTCGTCATATACCCATCGTACTTGCCCTTCTTGTTGCGATAAATCCAGTGTTCAGCCTTCTTATCTCCGCAATACAGAGCCAAAGCACGAGTAGTTAAAAATTCAACCTCGCCGGTTACTTCCTCAAATATGCCCTGATGTTCACGCATGGTCATGGTCATCTGCTCTTTTTTCGTTATCCCGGTATGTGCTGTGATAATGTTGATTTTTCGCTCTAGTGTCGGGAATTCCTTGCCAACATTTTTAACAGCATCGACCTGAGCCATCATTTTACGAACTTCAGGATTGACATATTCGTCGTCATAGTGTAATATATTTTGGTACATAATAATACGCATAATCTCGTCGAACTTCTTCGCCGTAATAATAACGTCATGTGTATCATCGCATAATATCGCCTTGCCACGTTCATTTTCGCCGATATACCAATTATCCATATCCACACAAAAATGCAGAATATTGGTGAGTTTGGCAGCGACCAACTCATCAACGTCGGCAATATACCTGACTAAATAGTCAAGATACGACATTTGGATAATATTTACATCATCAGACGAATTTTTGTCATATTGCAATATATCAGTACTAGACATAAATGCCTCAGCATTGGGTAGTAACACAGGTTTAATCAACAACTCTACGTCGCCAATTTTATAAGGGACAGGCTTGTCGAATGTAAAGTATGCCCGTCGCAAGAAATCAAGGTTAAGCTTTGCACCCATCTTGCTGCCCTCTATCTCCAGCATTGACAGCCATATACAGCTGTACGCCAGTAAAGGTCTTGCTATTACCGATGGTCGATTTAGCCGCACAATAACGGCTCATATCATCTAACCATGCCATCTTGCCAACGCCGCCTACGTCAGCGCCATTCAGCACACCAAGCATGATATTGATAAACAAATCGCCACGGCTGACGGGTATGCCATTATATTCGACAAGCGACATCTGCCCCCCATAGAGGAAATCAAACGCATATACAATTGTTGCATTGTACAGGTCTTTGGGATGGTCGTAGTAGTTGTAAATTTTTAATATGCACTTACTGGTGGGAATTGCGTCCTCTACTAAATTGGTAAAGAATACACCGTAATCCTCTTGCTTACCAGTTCGCCACAGCAAGTTCAATTTTTCAGCACTTGTCAAATTGTCTTTGCTCAGTGCGTCGTAGCTATTATAAGCCAATATTTTCCACAGGTTTTCGGCTTGCGGCGACGTGACCAGATAGCTCAATATATTGTAAGGAAGATTTGGCAGGGAAGATAATGAGTTATACATATCAAGCCCCTCCCCTCAATTTATTTACTCTATCAGCCATATCGTCAGCCGTTATGGATTCTGCATAGCTGGTATGCGAATTGTCTGCAATGCCGGTTTCAATATTGTCGCCATCATGCAACTCGTCCAGATATAGGTCGAGTTCGAGATATGTCGGCTTATCATCTGTATCACTATAATTCAGCGCGTTTTGATACGCATACAGCTTGAATGGACGACCACCAAACATATAGCGTGTATTCAACTGAAACAGCCGCAAGGTATCATCATTGCCCTGCACCTTGACAATGGCATGGTTATTCGGTGTGATTACATATCGGCCAACTTGCGCAGAGGGTGCTGTCATATCGTAATCAATCACGCATGGAATACTGAACACCTCGTCAGTCATCGGGTCGACAATACGCATGATATTATTGCAACGCCGAATGCCAACCTCCTGCGAGACGCCATTAAAACTACTGTAGTCGTTGACAATCCAATAATTCTCCTCGAAGCGATAATATTGACCCCTCTTGCATCTGTGATGGATATCTCGGAAGTACATGCGTAGAAAATCACGCGAATCACGCAATCCGGCAGTCACATCACCAACAGCAGTTTTAACCCATGCCTCAATACAGTTGTACTCAGCAGAGCCAATGTCGGCTTGCTCGTATATAGCGCCGCCATTCTCTGGTGTTTTTGCGGCGGTATTTGACCAAGACTGATTTAGAAAGGCTTGCGCCAAGTCCTCATAGTAGTCATGCGGCTTAGCGTCGACAAACTTACTGTAATCATCAAGCATCTTGCTCACCGCCTTTTACAAGACCGCACATATGAAACACGATGGTCTTAACGGTCGACTTGTCGAGATTAGCGCCAGCACTTCTCAAGCCGCGAATGTACCGATATATCTCCATCTGGGCAGCACCCAAATAATACATGCCGATACGGTCAAGATATATCAGATAATCATCCTCAGTCACAGTGGATGTCGGTTCAAGCACATCTTCGTACAGCAATAGAATTTTGTAGAGCGGTGCGGTCAATTTATTGTCTCCCATGTCGCCCTCCATCAATATTCGTAGCTATCGATATCTTGGAGCAAATAGCGCGTAGTCGCCCTATCAACTTCCTCGCGCAGTTTATCAATGATATTGCCCTTCTCTTTGAAATTCTGCGACTCACTGTTGAATGAGTACTGGTTCTTCAATCCGAGCTTCAACGCAATCTGCGCGGCATTGTTTGTCTCTGTCTGCCACCATGCGATGACAAAATAACAGGACAGGATATAAATTTCAAGGTCAGTCAAGTCAAACATGAACTCGCGCTCATCGGCATCGTATTCAAGCGACTGACGGCACTGCCAGAAGTTAGGCAAGCACTGTATCAGCCAGCTATCCAGCCGCGCCTTGAAATCATCCTCGCTTTGGTCGAGCAATTTAGACAGTTTGTAATCAGAAATTACCGCTAATCCACGCTCTTCAATTTTATCAAAGGAGGTAATGTTGCTCACCCCTTCTTATTGTTCATCTTCAGGCTCAATGCCCATCAGGTCTTTGCCGCAGAGTTTACCAATTTCAATGGCGGCATTTGCATCAACGAACTGCCCGTTGACCTTGCGCTCAGAAATCATATCAACGATGATTTGCTTCTGCGCGTCATTCGCCATCTTATAAGCCTCGACAATGGTCTTGCCATCCTTATCAAACAGACCCTTGAGTTGGTCAGCATTCAAAATGTGCTTATACACCTCGCCGAGATTGTGAGACTCAACAAATTCTTGGTCGGCAATATACACGCGGCCAGAACGCACCATATTGCCCATGTTAGCAACAATGATATTGGCCTCTGTCTCGTCGAAATCCTTGTCGGCAAACTGCCCCGTGATTTTCCACATAACAGTGCCACGCAGGATAGCAGAGCCGCTGGACAGATTGATAAACTTGACTTGCTTACTAGGCTTAGCAACGGCGGGAGCAGGCTTATTTGCCATCATTTGCGCCATAAGCGCCATCTGTGCTTTCAGTTCATCAAGCTGCCTCTTTAGCTCATCGTTCTCCTGTTGCACGGCATCGGCAACAACAGGTGCATCCTTAACAACCTCATTCTCGGCATTAGCCTTGGTTTCGTTCTTAGGTCTTGCCATGATTTATTTTCCTTTCTAGTTCCTTTTATTTTCCGTGTTGCAATAAAGGGGAGCACAATGGCTCCCCCATATTATGTCAACTATTAGTCAGTGATGGTGTACACACCGGCAGTCGCCGCAGAGGCCATGACAAAGTCCCAAGCCTTACGATAAGTAAAGTTGGAAGTCAGATCAGCGTTGTCGAAATGCTGGTTGGTATTAGTCATGGAAACAGACATAACGCCCTTCACCAACTTATCCACAGAGGGGCTGACAACGTACACCTTGTTGGAGGGCAGAACCAGCTTGCCGGAAGCATCGACGGCGTTGTTCAGACGCATGACAGGGAAGTCGATAACGTTCTGGAGGACGTCAATGCTGCCCTTAGCGCCGTCAACGTTCATACGATAGCCCAGAGCAGAGTCGGGCAGAACCTTCATCAGAGCAGCGGCGGAGCCGATAATATAGGGCTTCACACCAGCGTTCTTAGCCTGAACCAGCTCGGCCATCTCGACCAGCGCAGTCATATCCATAGCGCCCTCAACATTCAGAGCACCAGTGGGGATAGCAGACAGACCAGTATTCAGAGCACCAACGGCGTCCTTATACATCTCGGACTCAACGGACACCAGCAGCAGGGACATGAAGTCGGCGATGTTCTCCTTACCAGCCAGCACACGATACAGGTCAGAATAGATAGTAATGATATGCTCGATAGGAGCAACCACCACATCAGAGGCAGACTTCTTCTGACGGAAAGTCGTGCGTTCTCCCTGACCGCCCAGAGACACGGTGTAGAAGCTGCGAGGCATAACCTTGAACTTCACGACATCGCCGAAACCAGCAGTGCGGAAATCGGCAAAGATGCCAAACTGAGGCAGAATGACCTCGGGAATAATGGCGTTGATAGTAGCATCAATAATTGCAAAAGCCGCCCAACGAGTTGCGGGATGGGCAATCCAAGCATCAATAGCATTGTCCTGACGAGACACGCCAGACTTGCGCTCGACCTCGGCAAACCAAGCCTCGTTCATCAGAGCCTTGTTCTCAGAACCCTGCTTCTTATCGCAGAAGTAGGACATAGCGGCCTCATAAAAGTCGGTGTTCTCACCGGCGAACATAATCAGTTCCTTATTAGTCAGCATAGTTATATTTTCTCCTTTCTACAAATATCGTGCCGGTTAAGCGTTCTTCATGCAACGCAGGACAACGGTAACAACCTCGTCAGCGCCGCAAGTGATGGAATGGAAGCCCTCAACTCGGAAAGCAGCACCAGTGGCCACAGTAGCGGCGGGAGCAGCAAACTTGCCGTTGGCGGCAACACCGCACAGCTGGCCAATATTGCCAACCACGGGCAGAGTGCCGTTAGCAAACGCCTTGGCGTCAAGCTCAACGCAGTCAATGCCGGGGATGAAGCCCTTAACGCTCATGGGCTTGCCAGCCTCGTTGTAGAAATAGCGGATATCGTCGTGAATCTGCATCTCCAGGGTCTTGCCGACCTCGGGGGAGGCGACAAGCCACACGTTAGTAGCGTTCTCGTCAGCAGGCTCCACAACGTACTCAAAACCAGTGATAGCCCCAGTCTCGTCGACCTTGGCAATGTTCTTCAGAGTAACCAGGGTACCGTTATCCAGGTCGCCAGCAGCATACACCCCGGCGATATTCAGAGCGTCAACGTCCCAGCAAGACATAGACATGGTGTTGACAATGCCATGATAATTAGCCATAATAATAATCTCCTTTTCGTTAATTTTAGTGTTGGTTCTTCAGACGAGTCCAAATATCCTCGTTCTGCTTGTTCTTCTTGGCGTCAATAGGCGCGGCAAAAGTAAACACGCCCATGTCGTCCTTCTTAACGGACTTCTTTACCTCGCTAAAGCAAACAGCCTTAACCTTATTGCTCCAAGCGTCAAAATTCGTCTCGTCACATGCCAGGCCTTCCTCACGGAAAGCGGTAAATTGCTCATCATTGACAAACGGCTTGATTTCTGCCATAATAGCCTCAACAGCACAAGCGTTCTCCTTAGCCATGACAGCCTTCTTATACTCGCGCAGGTCAGCCAGCTCTGTATCACGCTCCATGATGATGTTGTCGCGCTCCTCAATGTCTTTTTCGAGCTGGGCAATCTTAGCCATCATCTCGTCCTCAGACATCTTGGTTTCGTCATCGTCGTCATCCTGCTCAGCAATGCGATAATCGGCAACATTCTCAGGCTCGGCAAACTTCTTCATGTTGTCAGTCTCAATAAATTCCTGCTGAACTTCAACAACCTCATCTGCCACGGTCAGCCCTTCCTCAGTCAGACTAAAATCAAGGCGGTACAGCTTTTGAGCACGGTCACGAAGGATAGCAAACTTCTTATTATCCTCTTCGTAAATGCCCTCAATGCCATATTCCCAATGGCGAGTCTCGTCAATTTCATGCCACAGCCGACCCCACAAATCACCAATATTCACAGCGGCAAATTCAATCTCCATAGACATCTTTTCCTCCTTTCCGTCAGTATCGTCCAAATCAAGCTTCTTGCGAATATCCTTGATTTTATTCAATACCTCAGTCTCGTCATTCTGCTCTGCATAAGCTTGTGCAGATGCGATGGCTTTGGTTGAATAACGCCATTCACCGTCATACAGACCCATGACGGGGTAGCCAATCTTGGTCACTTCTCTGTCCTCCCAGCCTTCCTCAAGTTTGAGGCAGACCTTGGGCGCAAGAGACTTGTAGTTCTTCTCTTTAATCAAATCCTGCTTGGCTTTGTTGCCATCCCAATCACCAGTATAAACAGCGTCTTTAGACGTATTGATGGGATGCGATATGTACTTCTTTTCAGCCATACTTGTTTTACGCTCCTCTACAAATGTTTTGAGCTTGGACAAAGAATCAGCTTGCGACATACGATAATATTCCTCTGCATCTTGCTCGGAGAATCTTGTGATAGTAATATCAGCACCAGGGACGGAGGGACAAACATTACGTCCAAGCGTAGTAATCGTCTTGATGTCAAATGACTCAGCCTCATTCTCATCCTTCATATTAAACGCCGCCTCAATAGATACGGCTCTCACATCGTCATCCTCGGAAAATACATTGCAATACTGTTTGGCATATCGCTTGCTGATAATGCAATCGACATAAGCATCAATATAACCATCGTCTGCTTCAACAAATTCAACGTCTTGCTCTTTTGGCACAATTCCGCAGATTACTTGGCCGTCAGTATGTGTAGTACAATCCCCGCACAACACCTCACCAGTTACCCACTTGCCAAGCACGGTGTTGGCCGACGCTCTAAGTACATCTTCGCTAATTGCAATTTCATGCGCATTTGGTCTTGTAGACAAGAATTTAATACGCGCAAGCATATAATCGTCACTGTCATACTCGGATGCGTCAATATGCCGAATTTCTTCAACCGCAAATGTCAACTCTTTTTCCAATCTCTCACCACCTTTCGATTATTCTTCTTGATAATATTGCCAAACCAATTTTTCGCCAGTTGGCAATTTACCAGCAGATTTTGCCTTGCCAGCACAACATTTACTAATATCGCCTTGGTCAACTCTGGTGCTACGAGATGCAATCCCTTGGCTCTCATAAGTAATTCCAGTAGTTATACATATAACCGGCTTGCTTTGAGCGTTTTTTGAGCCAACCATCTTACCAATCAATCCGGCAGACACTTTTTTCTTAGTCTCCTCACTACGAGGTTTGCCAATCTTGGACTCGGATATTTTACGACACGTTTCTTTAGAATGTTTTCCATTAAAATTCCCACCAAGCTCAATATTGTACCCATATTGAGGCAAATAGGTCTTGTAGGATATAATCAATTCTCTTTCAATTTCTCCAGCCTTTTCATTATTTCCCACCACTAATAATACGTCATGATAAAATGCGTCCCAACCATACTTTTGTATGGCACTATAAAAATGTGGAGAACTCTTATAATTACACCCATTATTGCCCCAGCGCCTATGTGGGTCTCTACCAGTAACACCAAAGTATTTCTTGCCGGTTTCTTTATGTGTGTGGCAATATACATAGATTTTCTCTCTCATTTTCACTCAATCCTCTCTCATTATTTCTTCCAGCCCAAATCCTTATACAGCTTATCGGTACGCTCAAAGAAGAACACGGTCTCATTTTCTTTGCCGTGCTCATGCTTTGGCGCAATATCATAAATCGGATTGCCCAACTTTAACAACCGACGAGCCTCTGCTGGATTCTTAATGGCTTGATATTCGCTCATAAATTTCTCCTTATTATATCAAAGCTCAATGCCGTTATCAGCACAGAACTTCAACATCTTTTTAGTGCGCTTGAACCACAAGCTGCCATCATCATCTTTCCATTCAGGACAATTGCCCGCCTGATGTGCCATAAGCGCATACTGCCCATCAAGGCACACATACTTACTTGTATCAGATGGAGTGCCAAGCCTAATCATGTTAGTTGGCCTCCTTCAAAATCCAAAAGTCAGGGATATCGTGGTCATAAGCGCCAATTCGCTCATCGCCATAAACGGCCATCTTATCATTGAGCAAAATCACCTGCTCGACGATTTCATTGACATCCTCCAACATATCCAGCAAATCGGCATATACATGGATATCATTATTATCCAACGCGATTTTGCATACACCCATAAACATGGTTTGGAAATCAATGACGCGCCGTTCAACCTCGGCAATGATGTCACTAGCTCGGTCATAATCCTCAGCCCCACTCGGCGTTTCACCATAGATGACAGAGATGTTATAACGCTCAAGCGTCTGCTCCCCGATTTTGTCGCTCAGTGCAGGGAACCAATGTGCAATTCCATGATGGATAAGATTGGATGTCTGGTTCATGGCGAACTTGACATTTAATACCGATACCATGCGGTCGAATTTGCGATTCTCAACGAAACACTGCTTAATCAGCTCCATCAGCGCATCTTGAGTATTTTTAGATACAATCATATTATTCATCCTCATTCAAGCATTTCACGACTTGCTTCGCCCGAATCTGTCAATACAGAATCGTCAGCTCTTGGCCTACCACCGTCATTACCGCTTTCACTGGGCGACTTCGATGTATTTGCATTGAGCATAAGCTGGCCATTCTTAATACACCAGCCAGTCGCCTTAGATTCAGCAAGCATCCTATCAAATGTCACAGGATTCATGCCGATAGCGCTTGCCCATGCAGACGAGTTCAGCACAAGACCACGCTCAGCCAGTTTGGTCAGTTTGTCAAATCTCGCCTCTTGCTCAAAGCGATAATTAGACCCTACAAACTCGAACTTAAACTTATACTTGCTGGTCATCTGATTGACATAAAAATCAAGGAAATTGTTAAACTGGGCATACATCGGCTTCATCGTCTGATAGACCTCATTCAGCGCCGCCTCAATTTCGGCATTGCTCATGCGGTCAGACGAATAGATAACACGACTAATGCCAGTACCAAGTCCAGCAGTAGTGGTCAGGTCGTTGTTGTAAGATTCGGGGTTTTTATCTTCATATTGGAAGAACTTGATATTCTCAAGAGGCATAGCGGCCAGTTTAACAGCGGAATTACTAAGTCCTTGCCGAACCTTCGACATGAAACCACCAAGTGTGCGTGGGTCAATTGAAAATTGATTGGCCTGAGTGCCCGACTTAGCTGAATCAAACAGCCGAATCTCACCAGCCAAGATGCCAGCAGCGGACAGTAAATCCTTATCATACTGCAAATCGCCGACTTCATTATTTCTCAGCACATTGACCACAAACGGCGCAAGGAAGGGATTCTGAGCAAATGTATCAGTACTAAATTTCCAAGCCCATGCTCCCGAAAGGGGTGATACATCAGCCCACAGTGCATAGCTGCCGTCACGTTGATTAAGGGGTGCGGATGGGCGATAATCAATAGAGGAGGATTGGATGGCTCTTAGATAGGTGGATTTAAGAGAGGGGTCAAATCCTTCGATGTCTACGCCCGGTTGCATCAGGTATAAAATGTTAAAAGACCACAGCAAGCCTTTCTCGAAATATCCCGTCAGCATACAATAATCCTGCGGCATGATTTGCAGAGCATATTTCATCTTGCCGCGATTGCCCGTCTTGGTCTTGCGGAACCATGTAAAATATGTCTCGCTCGTCATAACATTTAGCAAAACATTGTAGAATTCCTTCTTGTAATCAAAATTCGTCAGAAAATTATCAACAGTCTGCCGGTCTTTCTTGTATGCGTCGCTGTTATAATCATCAGCTGTATATGCGTTCTTGCATGTAATCTGCAAATCAAATGACAACGCATTAGCGTAAGAATACAACGTCCGCTTGAACAGCATATCAACAGACCGAGCAAAATCCACATATCCACTCAGGTCAGCGCCGCTGTTCTTATAATCTTGCAACGCCTTTTTCACTTGTTCTGCATTTGGCAGTCGTGGATTATTGTTCAGATTGGTCAGCAATTGATTGCTCAAAAACGGCGAAAACCAGCCATCTACTGCCATCAGTCCAGCGCTAAAATCAAGCACGTCTTGAATATCGCTACGAGTTGTCTCGTTCATTAAATACCTCCTTTCAATAAAATAATCAGCCCGTAGTATCGAGCTGATTTGCGTATTTCCATATGTATCCACCAGATTGTTTATATTTGCCTCGACAGCAAGACGAAATGCCAGATTGCGCAACTCCTGTTTTCCTCTCTGCTTCAGCAAACGACATGTAAGACGCTACAAATTTCCCATCTTTTGTAAACTGGTGAACAATTTTATTTGATGGATGATTGTATTTGGGGTACTTATATGGCTCCACATCTTCACCTTCATATACCCACAACCATTCACCTGCTTTTGTTTTGTTGCGACAAGCGTAACTAATCCCGGTTGCGCCCGTTTCTTTTGTGGCGTCTTTAACGGATGCGTATTTCTTAACGAGTTCTCCATCCAGCGTGTATTGGCACACAGGGCTACTATTCGACCCCACGTCGCGCATGTTAAACCCATCACCGTGATAGCTCCAATAATATCCGCCAGAAGTTCTAGAATCTCCGCACAACACTCTGCTTATATGCCTTGCTCCAGTTGAACGGATTGCGTCAGCAATAGATATATATGATGCAATAAAATTCCCATCTAAATCGTATTGGTCAATAGCTCTTGCAGTTGTGCAAGAAATATCTTTTTGACCTCCCGCCGTCATATTATATCCTTTTCCTAAATATGTGTTAAATTTTGCGATATAATATATTTCGCGTTCATCCAACTTGTCAACGTCACACGTTTCCAATATGGAGAAGTCAAAAGATTCTACTCCATACTTACGAATAGCGCGATAGAAATAACTATTATATCCAACACTTGATGGATTAAAAGCCTCGGTTAAATGTTGTCGCCATCTAATCAAGATTTCAACCGCTTGACCAATATAACTTAGTCCATTAACTTTGTTTGTTACTTTGTAAATACCACAAAATTTCATCAATATCAATCTCCCTTAAAGATTTTATTGAAGCGGTTAGCCAAGTGTTAAGGGCGCTTGGCAAGGTAGCTACTCCCTGTCCCGCTTTATTCAATTATACCACATGTTTAACCATTTGTCAAGGCTTATTTTATCACCATACAAGCTGGATGTTCTCAACATCAAAATCATCTTGTTGAGATTGCTTATTCCACTCAACCTCAATCAAGTCAATAATCATGTTGGCCATAGCCGCAGCAACAATGCGGTCTTTATGACCACTACGCGGTTCTACCAGCTTAATATTGTCGTTGCGTATTTCCTTTGTTAATTCGACAGCCTCTTTAATCAGCATATCGCCCTGACCATATGGCGCAAGTTCGTCGGCAAGTTGCTCACTCGTCATATTGAAATAACTGCTATCGTCCGCAATTAACGTTTGTTTATCTTGCATGGACAACAACATCTTGAACATCTTGCGGTCAAGCGCCCGTTTCATGCCACGCCAATACGCCGTGTTGTTAGCAGCTGTGCCCACGAATGGGATAATGCAATGAATATAATCCTTGTCGATTGCTCGTTGCCGATAATAGTCGAGCTTATCTTTTGGAGCCACATGATATTGTGGCATATCAGCTATACCAAAACCATGGGCAATCCAATCGCTACCGCGCTCCTCATTGGGTAACGGCTTGCTGAATTGGATGATTATATTTTCACCGCCATTTCGCACATCTGGTATTACATAATCCGCATCGTAATCGAAATATAGCTCTTTTAGCCGTTGAACAGCGCCATCGTCATCATTAGCTGGCCATGTCTCCATGTAATCAATATGACGCTCGAATCTGTCTTTTTTCCAATGTCCAGACATACACACAAATTGCGTATAGTCAGATTCATTTGAGCCTTTTGTCTCTGTAAAAGCAAAGTCGGCAGCAATCACGCGCACCTCATTTTCACCCTTTGGCACATTGCCAAGGTCAGTGCCCATAATGAGGTCAAGCGGCTTATACGGCTTAAATGCTTTAGTTAAAACCTGAGCTTCTTTGAACTGCTGATAATTAAAGAACGCATCATCTGCTTCTCCAATCATCTCATTCAAATCTTCGGCGCGGAAATCAACCTCGCTGTCCTGTTTGCCCTTACGATAGTCAGCCCATGTTTTAAGCCGATTCTCAATCGCCATAAAGATGTCGCCAGCAAATACATTATACGTCACACGCTTATCAAGGAAGTGCTGGGTTAGTGTATTCTTAAACGCCCGCCAGAACCACTCAAACTTATATCGTGCAGACGTGATATACACACGCTGACATTCCTCTATCCACCGCTTATTTTCACCATACAGTGGATTTTCAAGGAATTTTGCCCGACGTGGATGCGACATTTTCTCAAAGACAGAATCAAGAATGCTCTTCTTGAGCAACCGCACTTCCTCGAATACCAGCAATGTGGCACGTTCACCACGGCTTGATTCAGTACAAGGCAGAACGACCAGCGTAGAGCCGTTTAGCTTGTTTTCAATCTTTGTTCCATCATCCGGCTTGGTAATAACCAGATATTCGTGCTCATACATATACAAAAGATACGGCGACAATTTCTTGATTAGCTCGTCGCGTATTTTCTTGTCGGCCAACTTATTCGCCTGTGCCACAGTGGACGATGTAATGACGACCTCGCTATATGGGTACAGGTTCATCTTGATTATTGCGCCAAGACCGGCCATAAACGACTTGGATAAACCACGAGAACATATAGCGAAAAATACCTGCGATATACCCATAAGGTAGAGCATGATTTTTTGGAATGGCCGCAGTTTGATGCCAAGCACCATCTCGGCATAGATATGCCAATTTCGCCGGAATCAGAATAAAGTCAACCACTCAATGACATTTTCTTCGGCATCATTGCTTTGTACCCTATCTGAATCGCTCTGTGTTGTAATAAGGTGGTTGGACATAAACTTGCGTCTAAGCCCGCCAAGTTGACTTTTCATACTGCATCACCACCTTACTGCTCATCACGGGGGATATTCGGATATTCCTTGCTGCCCGCACACAGATTTTTCACACACCGCATGATATGACCCCATGTCGATTCAAAGCCGCTGAAATCCTTATATTTCTCTAAATCCTCACATTCAGCTGGCTTAGTATTTTCAATCTGCCATGCCATGCGTTCGATAAATTTCTCTGTATCGCTACGCTTATTTTCTTTGAATTGGTCAATTTTAAGGAGCTTCATTAGCTTAAATATCTCATCGCTAATTTCCTTATCAGCACCATCTTTGAATTTGCGCAATTCAGCCTTGCACAAATCACGATATCGCATCTCCATCCCGGTGTCCATTTCATATATCTCGCCAGTATAAGATTCAAACATATCGTCTAGCCATGCGCAATCATCATCATCGTAATCAGCGCCCCACGTCTTAACCCATACTTTGCGCCGTTCAGCAATATCTGCATCCCGCTTCTCAGCCTCGGCAATTTCATCCTCAGTGCCGATATGAATAAAATCGCCAAGTTGCACGTCACTGTCATAGCATCCGCCATATTTCTTGCCACAATCCTTGAGCAGTGCAATATATGTCAAAAACAAGCTGGGCTTACGACCAGCACCCATCGGCACTTGCTTCAATTGCTCAATGGTAGCATCATATATATCGCGTATCATAGGCAGGTCATTAGCCATGCATACAGACCACAATGCCGCACCCTCATTTCCAGTTGCCGCAAGAGCATCCTTGAATTTGGTCGTACAGCACTCTTTGCACATATACATATATCCAGGCTTAATGGGGTTAGAATGGAACGTCTGCTTATCTTTTGGCTTTTGGCATACGCCGCATAGCCTTTCCTTTTCACGATTATATTCCATTTGATTTCCCTTTCTTTCCGCTTATGACAATAGCGGGCATGACCTAATGTCACACCCGCATGTCATACAATATTCAGTTGTAACCGCAGTATCGCCGTTGCTACGGGACTTGCGGTAGATTAGTGGTCACCTCCTTCATACTTTAGTCTGACAAATACAGACAAATGGATGCAAGCGAAATGACCTCCTTTCTAAATTTTGCGCCTCATCTTATTCCACCCACGCATGGCGCTATGTTGGGAATTTACCAACCGCTGTTGATTAGTAGCGATGAGCATTTACGCTCTGCTCAGAGCATCTTTTTTTGTTCCCACATCTAATGGCTAATCGAGTTGCTAATTTATATGCCGCCACACAACAGGTCGGCAATCGCTGTTGGCTTTCAAAGAACGACCAAACATTGCTCGGTCATTGGTCTGAATATGCAACATGGCATATCAGATATATTCAACCATCCTATGCCGAGCTATGTGCCCCGCAAGCATACATAGCATCCGCCAGCATAGGATGGTTGTATCAAACTCTCCACTGCTCATCTACCGCCCCACAAGCATAGTAGACGTATTCAAACGAAACATTGGCAAGATTGATTGAAAAATGATAAATTTTAATCAGTATCAACCATCACGATTTCCGATATGATAACATCTGTGACAGGCAACCAAAATGTTGTTGCGCCACCAAATGTCGTTGTCTGAGTAGAATCGGGGGCGATCGTAACAAAATACAATAAAGATGAAGCCGGTGGATTGACTTGCGCCAATGTGCCACCAGACAACGACATTTGACACATATACTGAGATATCGTTCCTTTTGGATATATACCAATAACGCCATCAAATGTAAAACCAGCCAAAGAAGAATAATCAGACATAGATTTTGTTGTACCATCTTCAAACAATAACACGGCATCTGTACTAATACGATTCCAGTTTGTGGCTGTTGCAGGAAATGTTACTTTAAAGCCAGGGGACTTCGCCCCCCCGCAAGAATCAGGGGAGAATCGCCAAGTCTAAGTAAGTCCATATATTATAACCTCAATTCAGCACATATTTTCTTTGCCACGTCTTTTCTCCATCTTCGAACATCATAAAGACGGCACCAGCTCTTGACATCTTGCGGCATCTTTTGCTAAAATCATCAACGCCGACAATGCTTGGACATCGAATGACCTCTTTCTCAGTATTCAACCCAACGCCCACTGTCTTGTTGTCAAGATGGTGGAAATGTCCCATCAGCAAGATATCAATATCAATGCCGTGATAGTCCTGCCAGAAATTTAGCTCGTCCAAATCACCCTTAGCATCATCACCATGATAAGCGAGGATGTTTACCCCTTGGATTGTCTTAAATCCACACTCGGCATAAGGTGCAACTACGACATTGGGATTGTCACGTAGACGCAACGCAACAAACTCACGGATGATGCGTCCAATATTCTCTTGTGGGAAATCTCCCTTGCGCCCATTTAGTATACGCAACTCACAATGATTGCCACCAAGACAAATGTACTCAACCGGCACCTCCAGTTGTTCGCTCAATTCGACAAGCCAGTTACTAATGTACTCGGCATACTGCAACGCCGAATCAATAACACCAGCCTTAAGCTTAACAAGGTCGCTCTGCCTGAGTGCCCCTTGGATGGCGTCCCCCATGTCAAACACAACAAGGTTATCATAGTCGGCGATATTATATTTGTCGTCCACCATCTTGCGCATTAGCATATTCATTCGAGCCTTAAAAATATCAGGGCTGTACACATTGACCTTTTCTCCAAACAGCGTCTCCATATCAATAATGGTGCCGTAGTGCTCATCGCCAATGCACAATACACCAGTGCGCTCATTGACTTGCTTTGTATCAAAAACGCGGTTGAACTTGATAGGCTCAAGCCGATTGATAGCGGCTTCAATCTCCTCGCCAAACATCTCAAGTCTGGCATCAGCACGTCTGTTAGCCGCCCATTCAAGATTTTCTGTCCGCAATTTAAGTCTGGATTTATCCAGTTCATCAATAGCCGCCCTAATCTCGGCAAGTTTATCTTTATCATCTACTTGCTCAATATCATCATTTTGGTATTTTTCGATAAAGATGTTAAATACCTTAATGGCTCTTCTTAAATATTCGTTGGAAAATACATCTCTATATTCATCACCTAAAACAATAGAGGCCCAATCTTGCTCATCAATGATTTTCTTATACGCATTATATGTAGCCTCTGTCACTAATTGCATATACTTCATTTTTTCTCCATATTTTTATCTGAAAATTTCCAGATAAATCCGCCAGCAGTTCCTTTGCCTGAAATACAACACTTTGAAATATTTGCATTATTTATCCCAAGATTGCGCATAGCCTCTACGGCAGAAGCCCATTCTTGTATAAAATTCCCATTTACATCAAACTGTGAAACAGGTTTAGACAATTTATTGTCTGCCCCTCTCTTGCGAGGCGTTCTATTTGCCTCCCGCTTGGCAAGATTGTTAGACACCATATTTCTACCTTCGGTATACCAGTCAGGATATTTCCATATATATCCTGCCGCAGTATTAGTTCGCCCACGCCTTGCATCTTTAATTGTGGTTGGTGATAATCCATAAAATTTTGCCGCTTCTTTTGCGTTAGGCCATTCTCTAATAAATTCTCCGTCAATGCTATATTGTAATGCTGGAACACTATGATATTTCGACAATACGTCTTTCACGGTGTCAGTATGGTGGTGCCCGTAATGCGGTGAACTCTCACCAAATCTATGAACTCCATACATCGGATTGTTTTCCCCAGACATGTCCGTTCTCCCGTAACATGGATGCCCTTCCCCAACCCAATTTTCTTTCATAAATGTAGCCCACGCCACCCTTGCCTCTTCGTACTCATCTTGAGATACAACGAGCCTTTGTTTTGTACTTCCACCACCATGAGACATTTGATGCCATGCAAAAATAAGCCCTGCACTATCAGGATTCTCAATTGCGAGCAACCTATGGGCTTCGTAATGCTCTCTTGCATACAAATCAATAAGGTTGCTATCGTTATCTAGGCCTCCAAGACACTTAGGGATGATATGATGCCTCTCTTTATACTCGCCAACTGGGATGCCAAATCTCCCACGGACATCTAATATGTTTTGAATAAACTCATTATAAGTCATAATATCAACCTCCGTTAAAAGTTAATATTAAGCGGTAATCCAAGTATTAACGGTACTTGGAAACACCCGTCGGCGCTGTCCCGCTTTATATCTCTACCAATGCTTTCCTTTACTTGTCTAGGAACTGATGCCATGTGTTATTACCAGCAATGCCGTCAGCGCCAAGCTTATATTTTGTTTGAAACTGCTTGAGTGCATATTCCGTCTTAGTGCCGAAATCGCCATCAGCACTGCCACATGCGAAACTATAGCCATTCAGTAGAATTTGTAGAGTCTTAACATCATTGCCCGTCATGCCCTTCTTCAGCTGCCGCACCTTCATGTTCAAGTGGGTATCAGCCACAGGTGTAGGGGGCGGCATCACAGGGTCGGGCTGTTCAGCCTTTTCAGCCGCAGTATATGCAGGTCGGCCATATCCCACGATATTGGTATAGTTCAGCGGATAGGATTTTGCACATACGCCGCCACCATTAGCAATCACGCCAGATGCACCAGAGGTGTTACCCTCAACCGTATATACGGTGGTAGCATCTACACCAACCACCAATCCGGTATGCGCATATGCGTAGCTTGCCGACTTGAAGAAAATCTGGTCGCCAACCTGCGGCGTTTTATACCACTGTCCTTTGGTTTGGTAGTACTGTGCACTATAATTGCATCCAGCACCCAGCGATTTTTGCGGTTGACACAGCAGCCGCAATGCCTCATCTACACCAAATGTTTTAACAAACAGCCAATCATTGAACGTATCGCACCAAGCATATCCCTGCTTCTTGCCGTTATAAAATCCAATGGCGTCAAGGTCGCGAGCATATTTCGTATAATTGGCACCACCCGCATTTGCCGTCTTGTCGTCTAACTGAGCATTGGACGCCTTTTCAAGATACCCAACCTCACTCTCAGCCAAAGTCACCAAATCTTTAATTGTTGCCGTCTTGCTCACCTCTGTTTTCTTATATCCATTTAATCCTTGGGATTTAATCATTGTAGGATAATCGACCAACATATAATCTTGATCGCATACAACGCCAGCCACTTTATTAGACCGGATTTGATTTATCTCGCCGCCAAATTGCCACATGCCATATTCGCCAGGATACGAACAAGATGTCCACCACTGGGCTATCCAATGCGGATATGCCAACAGTTCGTCATCGTACATATAACCAGCGAACATCGACTTGCTGGAATATATACCAACAAGCCACCCCTTAGCGGCTAGCGTATCAACAAACGACTTGATAATATCGGTCAGCGCTCTTTTGCCAAGTGCCAACATCGACTTATTCTCAACATCCATATAAACCGGTAACTCAAACTGCCGACCTTTCAGGCATTGCTCATAGAAATAGTTGGCTTCTTGCACGGCTTGACCCTTACTCAAAGCCTTGCTGAACCAGTAGCAACCAACCGGCAAGCCGAGTTTCTTGGCGTTGGCGTAGTTCGTTGCAAACTGCCGGTCGACATATAGTCCAGAGTCGCCACCGCCTCCTTTGACGATGACGAACTCCACACCCTCGGCTTTGGCACGTTGCATATCAAAGTCGCCTTGCCAGCGGCTTATGTCGATGCCAAACTTCTTCATTACTGTTCAGTGGTCTTAGGAACGTTCAGTTCCTTGGACGCCGCGCAAATGTCGTCTATCATCTTGCTGACGCTTTCCTTTGCGGCTTCATCATACGGATAATCAATGCTCTTGGCGGCGGCTTCGATCTCGCCCATGACCCACGCCTTCTTAGCAGCGCCCTCGCTGAACTTGTGCTCAGCCTCAGTCATCAGGTCAATAACCAGCTTCATCAGTTTGCACCAATTCTTTTCCTTGATGGCCTTCTGCACAACCTCAACCAGCTTAACAACCAGAGGGATGCACACCGCCAGGCCGCTCAAGATACTTACAATAGTCTGTACCCAATCCATATCTTATAATCTCCTTTTTACATATTAACGTTAATATTATCAGCGTCGAAATCAAGCCCGACGCCAAGCTCCTGCTCTTTTTTTGCCTTCTTAACGGCAAGGTCATATGTGTCACTGGCCTTAGCCCGCCATACATAAAAGCCCAATGCCGCCGCAATCAAACCGACGACGCCAGTGCCAATATATGCAATCGGCGTCAAGTCATTCAGCCTGTGCATCTCATAACATGCCCATATCAGAAAGGCAGATGCCAAGAACAGCACATATGAAACTACGCACTTGCTGTATGGCTTCTTAATCAGCCTCTTCGGTTTTGCCATGCTGTTCTTTCATCTCCTTCAATTTTGTAGTAAAATCGGCCTTAGCCTGTTCCTTCTCGCCGTCAGCCACGTTCTTGAGACGGTTGATGGCATCTGCCTTAGCAATGCGCTCAAGGTCACGAACCGTCAGCTGCTTATTTTTAGCCCGCCTGCGATACTTCTTTGTCACGCCCTTCATATTGCAATCGTTGACAAACGTATCACACGCCGTAAACACCGGCTTGATATGCTCAGGTACTAGATATTCCTTGATATCACCTTCAGGCGTCACTTGCTTTTGAATGTATTCCTTGATCTCCTTGGCATCGAAAATTCCAAGATTTGGCACTCGACAACATCCGCTCAGGTAGACCTCCTTAGCAATAACCTCAACAATAGCATCAACGTATTTTCTAGCAGTTATCGCTGTGCAATCAAGCTCACGAGCAACTAGCCGATACAGCTCAACATCACTCGTCCTGCTGCTCATCGTCTGCCTCCTCGCTCTCGCCCTGCCATTTCAAACGGCGGTTTGTGTTGGGATGATATTCATCCAGCCATGCCAGCCATTCTTCCTTAGTGCAACTCTTACCGTATACAGTACCAGCTTTAATTCCCTGCCTTAACGGCTCCTTCGGCGTCACAGCCAGCGTATAATATCCGGGACGGTCAGGAAAATAATGGCGCGTCTTTGTATATCCATCCCAATACTCGCCAGCTGGACGAGGCGGGTGGTCGCGAAATGTCAAAATAGCCAGATCGGCAATGCCAACCTCGACACCATTGCATAGAGCCTCCCGCATTATATCTCTATGTGCATCCATAATTGCCATTACAACTTGGCGGTTTTGATGGGTGCGTTTGATGATTTCATCTCGTATTTCTTTATACGATAACCGGGGATATTTACCCATATATTTTGCTCCTTTCCCTATTGGTTATACTAAATATTGTGGTTAAAATCCGCAAATCCAGTAATATCAAGGGTTTGCGAGTCATTACCAGTCGGCAAAACCCTTCTAATTTCACGTTTTTGATTATCCAGCAGCCGTGAACATTCGTCGCTACAGCAAAGATGCCGGATGTCTCTAGGCTTAAACCGCCGACCGCAAATAGGACAAATTTTACCTAGCCCAACAACGTTGTTGCGGATGTTATTAACGATATCCCAACCGAAACAATCCCATAACAGTTTCTTGTTGCTAGCTTGTTTAACAGTGTACAAGTACGCCACAAGGCTATTGACAACATACGCCAACTCAGCACAACTATCAGTCAATATACGCTCACGAATCAACTGGGCAGCATATGTATCTGCACCCTTAACATTGTCATTCTCGACATTAAACTGGTGCTGATGCTTAACCCAGTAGTTGTACGCCTTGATGACCGGTGCGTCCTCATTGACAGTGTACTCGCCGCCATCTGTCAGTACGCGCCAATCAAATTTGCGGATTGCCTTACTATACTTGACACGGCTATCAGGTATGGCTTTACTTATACAATTCATCGTACTGCCATTAGGCGGCTCAACCTGCCAATCTTCCTTATCTTTGGCGTACTTAAAGAAATGGGGTAACTTAGCTCGTGTATACGACTTGATGATATTGTCGATATCTTTGGGTGGCTCAGACTTCCATAGAGTCTTTGCATAATCAATGACTTGATTGTTTTTCATTGTCAGCCACGCAATGACTTTGATTTGCTCATCAGTTAAATCTCGACCACTATTCTTAACCTTAGATATCGCGTTACTAATCGGACCAATCGAGCCGCCAGTATATGCCATGCTGACGCCTTCATACAATCTGTCAGCATCAATCATGCCGCCGCGAGCTTTTTTTAAGTCGTATGACAGCGGAACAATACCAGTCATATTTCGCTTCGCCACAGATGTCAACGTCTTATCCCTAACCACAAGGCTAATATCTCCATCAAAATCTTGCTGCAATATACGACTAATCATGTCATGGCAACTAAAATACACACATTTAGTCTGACCAAGCCATTTGTCTGTCAATGCATTGCGACGATTAACTCGAACAGCATGTTCTTGGTAAAGATGCGGACTCCGTAAACAATCAAGTTCGTCGCCGTCTTTGAATTGGTTGGTATACACCTCACCATCTGCTAATAAACCAGTCGGGAACTGTTCGCCCTTGAACAGCCATTCGCAGAACGCCACTGGGTCTGGCGATATAAGAAGATACTTGCCGTTCACTCTAAGTCGACCGCCACGCGATTGCTTAACTAGTGACTTCTTGGTCTGCTTGAGAATTTCTTTGTTGTATACATCACGGAATAGCTCTGGATATAGCAACAACGCCTCTTGCATTGGCGAACGATTTTTATTATACTCGGTAGCTCCAAGCAGCCGCATAGTCGTTTGATAATCTTGTCCGATTGATTGAATTTCATCAACGGTTGGCTTAATAAATCGCTCAATCTCATCATCTGTCATATCGCTCAAAGATTGCAACATCTGATAATTTATCCGCGCCTTTGGGATATAATCATCCTCTACCCTACAACAGCCGAAATAGCAACCATACGCCTTAAATCGCGCCTTATAGCACTCCCAAGAATTGTAAAACTTGTAAAGCTTAAACATCGATTTTGTTAAAATGCACTGTATGTCATCAAGTACGATATTCCATTCTTTGCCGTAGATATCACGAATAACCCATTGGTCAGGTGTACATTCCTCTCGCAAATATTGTTGAAAATCGAAAAATGTCACAAGTCCCTTAATCCAAGGCGCTCTAACAATCTTGCTCTTCCATCCTTTTGTGCAACACATACCCCATCCATCGGTTTCGGCAATGACCGTCTCGGATGTTTTTCGTGTAATACTGTAATCAGTCCAATCAATAAAATCGGACTCGGCCATAACCGGCATCTCAAAGTCATCAACAACAATACATTTGTCAATGTTAAAATCTTCAATGCGGTCAGTAGCAGACGACATCAGCGATTTATAGCTAAGCAACTTATTTTCATTCATACCGCCCATTTCATTGATATGGTCAATTGTTAAGCCGCACATCAATGTTTGCTCGATACGGTTGTAGTCTCGTTCACATATAGCCATGAATCGTTTTGTGCGAATCATACCAGCACCACACGAATAAAAAATGTAATGTTCGCCGTTATAATTAAATCCATTGTGAATGATACTATTAAGCACCTCAAAAAAGAACACGTTGACAATCATAATCTTATCACTGCGTTCAAACGGCCTAATCTCAAGGTTGCGCGTTAATTCAGAGCAAAACAGATTTATGATGTTGCGGTCTTTAATAGCGTCGGGATTCAACTCTCGTGTAATATTATCCTCAAGCGACTTTTTAAGCATGGCACTCAACCGCTCTTTATATCGCTTAATAACACGATTAACAGCAGACATACGCCACTCACGACTTTCACCATTTCGCTCCTTATTGCGCAGCATATATAGCTTGACAAGCTTGCCATGAATCTTTTGTTCTTGCGGCGTATAAAAAGCATCTGTTGCCACTGAAGGGATGTAGCAAAATTCAGTAAGCGGCAATTATTTCACCTCAATTCGTCCAATGCTTAAAACGTCGTTAGTCATAACATCCAACCAAAATTGGTCATCACTATATTCATCAAGCTCTTCCGGCTCTACATACAACCTCTGTCTCATCGTCATATGCTCACGGCGATATGACATCTCCATCCAGTACACATGTTCACCTCCTTAGATTACTAGTATTATACCATATATTCTATCATAAGTCAAGATTATATCTATATATAATTATGAATAAATTATTAACAATTTTATTATTGACAAATATATAAATATATGTTATAATATCTATATACATATAGATAGTTAAGGAAAGGGGTGTGGGGAAAACCATTAGAAAGATATGAACAAATTGTAAGCAAAATTCACACTTGACAACATGCGGCATGTGTGATATAATCGGCATAGAGGTGAAATGACATGATGCTATTTAAGCGCAATAAGCTCAAAGACGAAATTAAGCGACTTGAGGCTGAGAGAGATAGAATCGCCGCAGACAACAATGAGATAGCGGCAAGATACGATATCTTGTTGCATAAGGCCGACGAGGCTCAACGGCGATATAATGAGCTGACAGGAGCAATCAATGTCATTGAGACGCGAGAAGATTATTGCATCCCATATTATGACGATAGCCTGGATGTACTTGAGCATAAGCGGCATGGTATGCAAGCGGCTATTGACGCCGAAATCCGCAATGGACTATATAGCATCAAACAGCAATATCGTGTTGATGGCTCTGAGGCTAAAGGCAGAGAAATGCAGAAGGCTATGGGCGATGGATTTTGTTATGCGCTAAATTGTTACATTACCGATAAGGAACGCAGCTTGACAGATGCCAATATCTCCAAAAGCAAAGAGCTGATTTCTAAGCGATTTGATAAATTGCAGAAGAAGGCTAGTAAGGTCGGCATCGAGCTAAATCCGGCATATGTACGTAAGCGACTTGCCATCATGGATGTTAATTTAGCGATTAAGGTCAATAAGAAAAAAGAAGCAGCAAGAATTCGTGAAGAAAAACGCCGACTGCGTGAACAAGAACAACTGCTGGAGGAAATTGCCAAAGAAGAGGCCCGTCTTAATTGTGAACGCAAAGCTATGGATGTTGCATTTGCCAAAGCACTGACAGATAATGAGAGATCGGTTATTAAGGGCGATATGGCAAAAATTGACAAACGGTTGAATGATCTGCGCTATCGTCGTGAGCATAATAAAGCCGGTTGGCTATATGTCATCAGTTCTCCAAGTTTGCCTGGGATAGTGAAGGTAGGCTGCACACGTCAACTTAATCCAGTGATGCGCGTGAAGCAGCTCAGCTCGTCGTCGCTACCCTATGCCTTCCGCACACACGGCTTTGTATTTAGCGATGATTGCTTTGCACTTGAGTCAGCTATGCATCATTATTTTGATGATAGGCGTGTAGCACCTGACCGAGAATTCTTTAATATCACACCCAAAGAAGCGATTGATGTGCTTGAAAATAAATTTGGCGTCGAGGTGCATTTTGCCGATTATGACGAAGAAAGTGAGGATGATAATGGCGAGGACTAAGCAACAATTACCAACGCCCAAATGCCCAATATGCGGCTGTGATATGCCGATTGAATATATAGCCAATTTTGAACAATTGACTGGACGTGCTGAATGGCATCTTCCTTTTGCGCCACGCATGAAGATGTGTAACCAGTGCAATGCAGAACTTATTAAAGCTGTGACTAAATGGTTCAACAAATTCAACGCAACCGGCGAATACGAGAAGGCGTGGGTTCGATAATGACTGATGACCAGATTGCCGAACTTATTAAACGACGGCGATTACAAATACTCGTCCATTCTTGCATCTACTACGAATTCAACGAGTCGATAGTTGATGATGCTACATGGGCAAAGTGGGCGGTTGAGCTTGAGCATTTGCAAGCGAAATATCCATCAATAGCCGATAAGGTGGAGTGGGCGGCAGAGTTCAAGGATTTTGACCACAGCACAGGATATAATCTACCTGTTCAGAACAAATGGGTCGTTGGCAAGGCGATACAGTTGATGCGATGGCATGAAGAAAGAAAGGATGGATGAACATGGATGTTGGTAATATGAAGCGAGAGGACATGATTTATGAACTGAACACATATTGTGCTCGACGAGGGGGCTGTACGGCTTTCGAAGGTGGCGAGTATACAGATTGCCCATTTGTCGGCATCAAGACTAAATACGGCAATATTGCAAATGATGATTTTGAACATATGAATGATGACCAGCTCATTGAGTGTTTGAGCAAAATTGGCTTACGCGTTAGCCTCGCTGATGACATTGTGACCGAAAAAAATGAAAGCCCTATTAACGAAATCAAGCCGGATATGGTGTGTCACCCGCCTCATTATAATCAGGGCGGTATTGAGTGCATTGACGCTATTAAGTCAGCAACGGTTAATAAGCGCGGAATTGAGGCGGTGTGCGTTGCCAATATTGTCAAGTATATCTGGCGCTATGAGACAAAGAATGGACTGGAGGATGTGCGTAAAGCGCGGTTCTATCTTAATCGGCTAATTAAGGAACTTGAGGACAAATAATAAAAGAGAGGCGGTTAACCCCGTCTCTCTTTTTCTTTGTGCTCATTGAACCATCTTGGCGGGTTAGGTGTCATATTGTAATCAATAAATTCTTGCCGTTGCGTATTAGTGCAGACGGCATCGAGCTGGGTGGTCATCAACACCTTGCGTTTGGCTTCTGTGTTGATAATTCCAAGCCGCCCAATGCGCTCTTGAACAGCAGACATTATTCTATCCATATCTTCTTCTTTCATTGGGCGCAAGATAACAACGCGGCGGATGCTATCATATCCCTCCTTCTCAAATTCAGACTTTGTGTGTTCGGCTACCAGTCGCTCAAATTCAAGCCATTTTTCTTCCGGCATCCACTTAATGTCTAAATCGCCAACATAGTCCGTACTGTTTAACTCGCTTAACGCTGCAACCCATACGCGCTGGCATCGTTTCTCAAGGTCACTATTCGGCATTATATTCTGATACATGGTATACATAATGCCATCAATCTCTTTTTTATAATACGCTCTAAATCCAGACCCTTTAAGAATAATGCCTCGAGCATCCATTGAATCAATCTTGCGGCGCGTCCATTGGTGTAAAATGCGATAGACGATTTTGCCAACATCGGCCATATATGTGAAATTTCTGTTGATGGTGGCAAGTGCCCTTGGATTGAATGTGTAACTGAAGTTGTCATTGATTTCCTCAAATAGCCGCAGCATCTCTGTGTTGGATAAATACAGCGTCTTATTGCCGCAATTCTTAAAAGCCTTAAACAGCGACGCATCAAACAGCAGTTGCATCTCCGGCGTATCCAGATATGTATTCAAGTCAATAATATTATCGTCATACACTTGCTTAATGCGATAGCGCTGTGTACCGGATATGCGCTCAAGTTCACAGTATTTCCTAATCTCGGCAATCTGCGCTGTTTTAGAATTGCTTGTCTTTGGCGACATATCAAGCTCCCGGCATAATTGCTGATAGTTCATTTCTTTGCCCTCAAGTCCTTTAAGTTTGCCAATCGTCTCTTCTGAAATCGGCTCTTTTATTGTTTTCGGCATATTATTTTCTCCTTTCAAATTTGGACATATTTCAAAAAATGGACATTCAATGGCTATTAATATATAGGATATTACTACTTCACTTATTGTCCATTTTTTCACCATCCTTAATTATACCACACACTGTATAGGGGTGTCAATATAATATTTATATTGTTCATAATTGAATTGATCTACAATAGATTTTATGCGGCGAGTATTACGCTTGTTGGCGTTGTTAGTGCTACAACCGTTTTTTCATCGACCAGGAAGCTGTCGTCCAAAACCCCAGCCCCCTAGTAGGTTAATAGATATTACTTGCATAATTATAGTTACCGAAGGGTTTATGTGAACAAATTGTGAACAACACGCTTACGGCACCAGAACGGCTATTATAGTACGATTTCGGGCTATACATGTTAGAAGCCATATACCCCCTAGGGGTATACACGCGCATTACATAGCGTGCTATTGTTTGTGAAACAATCCTTCACAAATGTTTCACGCTTTCATTTTTCAATAACACAACAACAATCAACACAATGTTTCACGTGAAACAATAAATAATATATAATATTATTATATCTAATACATAATACAATCAACTATACATTCTAACAACATAATCCAATATTTTATATTATATAGCCATCGCTGCTATCCTGCTATTAACTATACTACTATTATATAGATATATTATTATAATAACTTATTATTATCTATGTTGATAATAAGCCGCTGATCTATAAGCCGCCATTATATCAATACTGTCCAGCTATCAATCTAATATTATACATTAGATAATATAATCTTCAATATTATATAGTTATAATGTAAATGAATATCATTTGAATAAATCAATCACTGTTTTGCATATTTGAACATTTTAGGATTAAAAATGCCGAAACGCCGCGCATATGAATGAATATTGTAATGGCAATAAATGGAAAAATCGCCGTCATGATGTTTTGCCGCCGTTTGAATGTAATTATACTGCTATGCCCTGAAAGCGCGTGAAGGCCGGTTAAAATGCGAAAAAGACCATGTTTTTCTATCATGTGCAATATCGCCGGATTTGTCCATACCAGGCGAACAGCTATAATAATATATATATAGTATAAAATATTGCACAAAGCAAGCCGCTAAAATTATAGTTATTTTGTGCAAAATTCCATATTGCAATCTGCTGTCGAAGGTGGTAGTATATAGACAACGAAGCAAGAAACACAAGGGCAGCCGCAAGGCGAGGAGGAAACAAAAATGAAAAACAGTCAATATATCATAAATGGACAGGACATCCGCACGGGGTTATATATCTCTAGGTACTATGCCTCCAAGGCGGCCACGGGAAGCGAAGTTGTTGTTAGAGTTGACGGCGGATATAAAATCATGTTTGCTGCTGATTATAACGTATGGAGGGCGCAAAAATGAGCATACACGATTTTTTTATCATCATCGGAATGATAATTGTAGGGCTTGTTTTCCCCGCCGTCGTGGCGTGGATACATGAAAAAATTAACAAAAAGAAGCGCTAAATTTGTACAATGTGCTAATTGCAAAACAGGAGACAAAGTGGTATCATACTTATATCAAAACAAATTTAGGAGGTTATCAAAATGAAATACAAGACTACAGCAAAGGCGATTCGCGAAGGCGCTTGCAACCTCAGAAGCGCGGGTTATTGCGACTTGCAATATCTTTTGACAAATCATAACCCAGTTGCTTATACGTGCGGCGTGTATGGCTGGAATTTTGATGTGTATGAGGTGTACGGCCTGACGATTTGCACCGGATATCGTGGCATGGTCGGCGAACGGCTGGAAGGCATCGCAGAAGTCGAAAATAAAGCAATGGATATTTTAGCGTGGGAAAATAAGGGCATGACATACGATGAAAAGCGCGAAGCCGTGGAAAAACTGCTGCATGAGTTTTGCAAGGCAAACGGCGGATATTAAAAGGAGCGTAAAATCATGAAAAATAACCATTCTATCCGATATTATGAAAAGCGGTTGTACAAGCTGCAAAATGCCGCCGATGCGATAGGCTATACAATCGACGAAAACAAGGCATATAAAGCCGCTTGCAAGGCGTTACCGGTACCTGGGTATGATGATACCAGTATCATACCAGAGGCATTTTTTAGGGCTTATATGGCGGCTTGTGATGCCGTGGAAAAGGCAAGAAGGGAGTGTAAATAATGTTCTATTATTGTAGCTATTCCAACGGGCGGCGTTATGTTCGCGCATACGATGACGAAAAGCACGGAGCGCCGCGCGTGGTATCTGACACAACAACTTTTCTTTATCATAATTCTATTATGGTCTCCCGCATCTTTGAGTCAGAACGCGCTGCCTTGTCATGGTGGGGAGAATGGAGTGAAAAGCCCGTTGTCATGCCAGACGGGCGGGAAGTCGTTCCCGCGTGGGAGTTTGGACATAATACGCCGGAAAACGTTTTTATATCGTGGGGCATGGTAAAGGGCGAGTTGTGGCCGGGCGAGTATTAAAGGGAGGTTTGCTGTTATGATTGATGTGGGGTTTTTGGCTGTCGGATTCAAAAAAAAATGAAGAATATTATAATCATCAGCCCGTCTTTACAGAAAAAATCAATAATGATTCATATGGATATTTGAAAGTAAAGTTATCGAATGGTGATTGCTGGTGTATTGGTTATATTGGTCAAGTACAAAAAATTGATGAAGAATATATGTAAAAGGGGCATTGGATCAAGAAACGCTTAATAAACGTAATATAAGCCTCGTCACGGCCTCGCAGCGGCTTACAAGGGTAAACATACCGTGCCAATATAAAATGGCGTGAAGGCCGGTTAAAATGCGAAAAAAACAGGTTGTCAGAAATGGCAGCTTGTTTTCTTTTTCGTGTCCAGACTTTAGCAAATTAAAGCAATAAAGTAAAATTTTTCTGAAAAACTTATTGACAACCGCTTGTCAGTGTGCTATACTATACTTGTCCAGTCAGGGAATGACCGAAGGAGAGGGGGAGAAGAATATACGGTTAGCATAGTCTAACTCGTATTGAAAAGAAACAAAATTTTTATAAGATATGTGTTGACAAGTTTATATTTGCATGGTATAATAAGACTGGTGCCCAAATTTTCAGCGTTTTGAGTGGTCAAAATGCACAAAAATTTTTCTTATTTTTTGTTGAAAAAGTACTTGACTTTTATGGCCTGATGTGGTAACATATAGACATCCTAAAGAGATAAGGAGGTGATTTCATGGAGAGTCTGAAGCCCGTTCTGGAGCGTATCGCCGAAGCGCTCGAAGCTATTGCTGAAGCCCTTCAGCAGCTCGACCGGTAAAGGCCGAACATGGCAAGGAAAGACCGAGGGGGAACAAAAAGCCCCCCTCGGCTTTTCATGTCCTCACACTTCACCACACTAAAGTGCTACATCGTTAAACCTACCAATCTGGTAGAGAGGTGGACTTTAGCACGTTAAAATGTTAAACTTTTCCCAGCTAAAGCGGTCTTATCACTTTCCCGCGCACGTGTACACATTACTTGCGTTTTTATTTTCCCCGCAATATGTGGTGGTAGTATATATACATATATCTATATATAGTAGTATGTATGAATATATATACGTATATATGGTATGGCTGCATATAGCTATATAGGTATAGGCTACATATATGCACCATATAGCATGGCGCTGTATAGATGGGCATAGAGCCGCATAGATTGATGGACTGAGTTGGCTGATTACTGGCGGCATGTAAAGAAATTAAATAAATTACATATACTAAGCTGGCTCTGTGCATGGATGCAGCTTGGTTACTTGCTTGGCTGTATGCACTGATGACGGTATGGTGTTATACAATTGGTCGCAATGGTTGGTTGGGCTTACTTGCGGCCTTGTATATGTATAGATGCACATGCAGATTGATCGATTTGCGTATAAATTATGCTTGACAAGTCGGCGTTGATGTGATATAATTATCATGCAAGCGAAAGCAAGTTGATGTGTGTATTGGTCGATTGATGAGTTTGCTGTATGTAGATATATATGTACGGAGCCACAGATTTGATTTTAGGTATTGAGTATGTATATACAATCCAAAAAATCGAATTCAAAAATCGACAATGGCACATAGAATTGAAAATAGGAAAGGAGGGTGCAAAATTGAAAATCAAATGTAAATTGCAAAATGTAAATCCGGCATCGTTCATTCATGATTATTTGCAGAGCTGTGGAATTGAAAATCCAATTGCGTATATCAATGCCGGTATTGCAGATTTGCAACCTGCGGCATCATATATCAACATTGATGTTGCTTGTCATCGGATGCATCAGGCGATAGAGAATAGGGAACGAGTGATGGTGCTTGTGGACGAAGATCATGACGGTAGTTGTTCAGCCGCTATCGTCTACAATTTTATCAAGTCGCAAGGGCTAAAATCTAAACCTCTATTTCATTATGTAGCTAAGGCGCATGGTATGGCGGCAGATAAAGCCGAAAATCTGTTGCCGGAAATCGAGAATCTAAAGCCAACATTGCTGATTATCCCTGACGCCAGTGCAGACGAGCCGACTTGCCGCCAACTCAAGGCAATGGGATGTGATGTGATTATCCTCGACCACCATACATACGATTTTAATTCCAATCCGTATGCAATCGTGGTTAATTGCTTACAGCAAGGCGGCAATCATAATGCAAGCGGCACATTGGTAACGCAGAAATTTGTAGACCGATATTGCGAATTGTATGGATTGCCGCCAGTGGATAATGCCGACTTAGTGGCAAGCAGCATAGCAAGCGATGTGATGTCGTTGATTAGTATGGAGAATAGGGCGTATTTGAATTTGGGAATGGAGGCAGAGACAGAATGAAATTTATTTTAGGCGGCCGTGGTAGCGGTGTGACGACTGACCTTGTGCTGGAGGCGGCTAAATTTGGCGGCGTGATTATCTGTCCGTCTCTTGCTCAGGCCGAGTATGCAAAAGGTATGGCAAAGCGTATGGGTGTTGACAATGTTGAAGCCGTATCAATTCAAGATGTGATTAAAAATAATGTGCTGAGCCATTATCCCAACGCCAAGATTTTTGTCTCTGACCTCAAATGTGTGCTGTGGCCTCTGCTGAAGGAATATGGTGCAACCGGTGATATTGAGACTGTGAGCGCAAGCCTGTATATGAGCAATAGGGCTGATTCTTGTCATGCCGAATAAATTTTTATCAGCCATGCTTGCCAAATGGGGTCGTGGCGAAAAATTGACGCCTCATGCCGGCAGTTGGTCAATTGCGCCTAAGATCAATTCGGTATATCGCCTCAATGATGCCGCGCTAAAAGAGCAGATGTTTTATGCGTTTGCCGATGAAGCCGATATTGACGATACAATCAAGTTGCTTGGCCGCTGTCACCGTCAGCAATCTGATACGGCGCGTCAATTGTATCAGGACATTCAGGCTAATCTACGATGCCATCGTAATTTTGTCATCGGCGTGATCCCAGCTGAATACAAATCGTATACAGGACTTGTCGCATCTAAACTGGCGAATAGATATAACAAACCAGCCATTGTTCTGCGTGAGGTAGACCCCACATTATGGTCGGGCAGCTTTAGGTCACCTGTGCCGCTGTTGTCAATTATCAATACAAGCGACATAGCTCAGGCTCAAGGCCATGAATCATCGGCTGGCATTGTAGTAAAAAAGGCCGATCTTGGCCGATTTTGTCAGTGGTTGGATGAACAGCAAATTGATACAACCGGCGATATTGAGGTGGCGGCCTGCTTGGATGTAGCCGACATCACGCTTGAATTGTGTGAGCAAATTGAGCAATATGGGCATTTATGGGGTAAAGATGTGGATTGCCCTCGCTTCTTCACAGAGTTGACTATTCCGCCTAATACCATGGTATTATGTGGCAAAGCAGGCAATACATTCCGTTTCCCGCCGTTTATTAAATTCGGCTGTACGGATGAAGAGATGGCTAAATTCGGTACGAATACCCAAAAAAATGTACAGCTAATTTATGAATTATCTGTGAACGAATATGGCGGTCAGCGCTATCCTCAAGCCAAGATTGTAGATTGGGAGATTGAGGATGTGGGTGAGTCTGATGAATCAGCTATAAACTGGGACGAAATTTTCAAATAACCTCTTGACAACCTCCTGATTATGTGGTATAGTAATGCCATAACAAATCAGGAGGTTGTTGCTATATGCCCTACGTCCTAACCAATGACAAGAACTGGCTGATGTATAATGCCGCTAAGCAATTTACGGCAACCCCAGATGTCAAGCAAGCCCAGCAATTTACAACGGCGGCAAGAGCCGAGAATGCCAGATATAACCTGCCAAAGCCGCTGAAGAACTTGGGCTATCATGTTCAATTTGTCGGAATGGCTGATGCAGAGCCAGTCGATATTGATGCCGACATTGAGCCGATTGATCTGCATGACGGCATTGAGACAATCAGTGCAATGCTCGACCTGCATAAGCAATGTGCGGCACAGCAGCAATGGCTTGAAAATCGACTATGTGAGACACAGAGCAAGATATGCGATATTGAACACGCCATTGAGTTCTATAATTACAATGCCCGTGATGGCTATAAGATGTATAAGCGGCTGAAGGAACTGCGGCTTGAGCGGCGTAAGTACAAAGATGCATTGCTGATATGTGAGATTATGTCGTCATCATTTGGCGGCGTAGATTGGGCTGAATTGGCAGGTCACTTGCCTAATTTGGCTAATAGGGTATATAAGCCGAGATTTTATTCTGAGCTGTTTGAAAATGGAGGTACTGTATGAAATGTTGGATTTTAGTCGTCCTGACCAGATGAGCAAAGAGTATGGCTGCTATACGGATGATGTGGCCTATTGCTGGGCGTGGACTAAGCATGGTGCCATTGCTAAATTCAGCCGTTTGTATGCCGATGTGGCGGCCAATGAGGTGGATGCTGTACGATTTTCGCCATTTAGCAAATATCCAGTTGTTGTCACAGATTATTAAATTAGGGCTTGACATATGACAAGCGGTGTGATATAATAACCATATCAAACAAAGTTGGAGGAGATAGGCCATGTTCGTGATCGCGCTGTTGATTATTCTTGCGTCGGTTATAATCCGCGGCATTATACATCTTGTATGGGGCAAGCCAAGAGCGCTGTATGTAAATTCAATGCCGACAGATAATTATGTTGAGGCATCATTTGATAATTGGCTTGATTGGTTTATGATTGCACCTGATAAGTGGGATTTTAAGAAACACGACTATGACAATTATTGGCGCATCCTTAACGAGAAAGAGCGCATTGAGATTCCATGCCGCATTGAAGAACGCATGAATAGAAAGTGTGTTAGTACGTTCATCAAATTCTCGTATGACGATTTTAAGAAATATAGAAAATGGTATAAACAATATCTTGAAGACCAAGTGCATCAAGAAGAAATTAAAGAGCAAGAGCGTATAAGGGAACAAGTTAATCAGAACACGGCTGAATTGCTTAAAGCCGTACAACAGGATATCGACGCATATAAGGCAAAGATTGATGGCGAGATGGACAATGCTATGAGCACATGTCGTGATGTGACTGAGCGGATTAACAATGAAATTGCACAAAAAGGCAATGTTAAGGCCGTAGATTGGGATCGGTATTTTGCTGAATGGCTGGCGGCATATAAGAGAGGAGAGACATACTAAATGAAGATTATCAGATACATCTTATATACGCTGATTGGCGTGGTAGCCGCATTCATCTTGTTTATTCTTGGTGCATATATCTATATAAGAATCGATTATGAGGCCAACACAAAGACCGAAATCGACGCAGACGTTATTAGTTATGCATTGGCTCATACAGTAGAAGATGTACAACTGCCGGATATAAATGCCAAAGAAAGAGCGGTTGTTAAGGCTAAATTGCTTGGTACAGATGTGCCGTTTATTACAATCAGTGATGATGAACGCTATATCCTTGAGTGCGTGGTGGCAGGTGAAGCAGGCGGTCATAGCTATGAGCTGATGAAGGCCGTTGCTCAGTGTATGGCTGTGAGCATGGATATTGAGGGCATGACAGCCGACGAGCTGCGAGTAGTACACGGATATTATGGTTGGAATCCCGGACTTGAGCAGACAGACCCAGCAGCATGGTCGTTGGTTAAATCGGCCGTAAGCGAGATTTTTGATGATGGCAATTTCGTCACATATTCACTTATTCAATATTTTTACAATCCTGAACATGGCGGCGGAGATTTCCATGAATCTATGCACTATGTAATGACGATAGATGGATGCCGGTTCTTTAGTAAGGTGGTGATGTAATGGCGATGATATATGGATTGTGTATGGTATTTACATCGTTATTCATGTTTATCAATATGTACCAAAACGAAGAAGCTCGTGGTAGCAATATGATTGCATTGGCGGCTGGTTTGTTGGTCAGCGGCTTGCTTACATCGCTATGCGCACTAGCCGGAATCAAGTAAGGAGGATAGCATGATGTGGTTTGTAGTAATTGCAACAGTGGCAGGATTCATTCTTGGCTGGATTGCGTGTGAGGATGTTAATAATGGCTGAAACAGCAGTTGAATATATCAAGGGCGAACCATATCTGACATGGTATAGCGATGAGCCGAAATGGGCAAATCGTATCAGGCGGCTTGCGGCAGATAATGCTGATGTACAGATTGTCAGTGATGACGGCGAGAGTGTGTTGGCGCATTGCCCTGTATCGTGGTTCAAGCCGCCTAAGCCGCCGATTAAGCGCAACATGACCGAGGAACAGCGGCAAGCAGCCAGTGAGCGCATGAAAAATATTAGAGGAGGTACAGTATGAGAACGTATGAAAAGATTGAAACGGTATTCTGTCGTGACACAGATGGCACTAAGCGTCTTATTTTGAACAATTTCCGCAATCCTACTATTGCATATCTTAAAGATGACGTATGGGTGTTTACCGAAAAAATTGACGGCACTAATATCCGTGTTCATTGGGATGGACATAAGGTCGAATTTGGCGGTCGCTCCGATAAGGCACAAATTTCCGCACATCTGCTCGACAAGCTGAACGAACTGTTTGGAACGATTGAAGCCGAGGAGTTGTTTGAGCAGACATGGGGCAATAAGGAGGTTATCCTGTTTGGCGAGGGCTATGGGCCGAAAATCCAGAGCGGTGGCGCATATCGTGACGACGTTTCTTTCATCCTGTTTGATGTGCTCGTTGGAGATAACTATCAAGAGCGTGAATGGGTCGAAAAGACAGCTCAAATGTTCGGTATTGACGTTGTCCCCATTGTGTTGGTTGGATCTATTAAAGATGGTGTTAATTACGTCATGACACATCCAAAATCCACTATGAGCACAGCTATGATGGAGGGTGTGGTTGGCCGTCCTATGGTTGAGTTGCGCGATAGGCGTGGTGAGCGCATCATTGTTAAGATTAAATGGGATGACTTTAAGTATTTTGTCAATTAAATAAATAGGAAAATAATTTCGATTTTCGCTTGTATGTTATCACGAGTGTAATTTGATAGGCAAAATTTTGTAAGGAAATAAGCATGGAAAATCAATCAAACAAATTTACACCACAAGACTATGCTGATTGGATGGCCGATGTTATCAACGCTGAGAAGTCCCGGTTGCATGACCTAGGTGGCTGGGATTATAAACTATGTCAAGAGCGTATCAAGGCGTATGAATATGCAATGAGATGTTTTGAAATTTTATCTCATCCAAGGGTTGACATTAAGGAACTTATATGATATAATCTAACCATACCAAACAAATGGAGGATATATTCATGAACGAATTTAATTTTGGCAACCGCTATCAAGATAAGAAGGGCAATGTGTATAAACTGGTCGGCATGAGTAAACCGCTGAAGAAGGGCGAGGACATCCTGCTGTTTGCGCCGATCAATGCTGGTAGTGTCGGCGATGTTGTGTATGTCAATACCAAGGATGCCGACTTTGAGCCTGTGAGTAAATATTTTTGATATGACGGATATTTATGATATGTTTAAGGCTCAGTTGCCAGACGGTATTACCTGTGCCGTATTAAATCGTTGGGACAAGGTGTGGGATGTAGCTGTAAGCGACGGCAATGCAGAGCATAGTATTGTAGTTGAATTGCCAGTTATTGTTGAGGTTGGTAGCCCTCGGTTGGCAGTTGGCAGAGCGGTATGTGAGGCATTGAGTGGTATTGAGATGCTGCGCGGCAATATTGACATGGCCATGGCATGGCGTAATGGCATGTTAAACACTATGAAATAAAGAGGGGGAAATGTAATGAGGTTGTGGATGCAGAGCTGTGAGGATGCCGACACCAAGTATCTGTGCTTGTTTGGTCGGCGGTTTATTTTTAAGGATGGTGTGTACATCGGCTGGTATCGACCTTAAAATTTTTCAAAAAAGTATTGACAATGACTGATAGATGTGATATAATCCAATCGTAGTCAAGAGGTGGTGGTGCCATGATGCGGGCATGGTTAAACGGGGGAACATGGAAGAACCGAGGCCATCAACAGGACTGGCAAGCCTATACGAATCGCAGCAAGCTCAAACCGTCAGACCTTTGTAAGAAAACTCCTTTGTGAGAAAACTCAGAAATCCGTGTGTTTGTAACGATGAAGCAATATGTGTTGGGCAAGCATATTGCGACGTTGTAGTTTGAGGTTAATGCGAAGGGTAAGTAGCGGATAGCTCAATGAAGTTGTTTGCCCGACTTAGACGCCCCCGCTTATAGCGATGGTGCAGTCAAGGGTTTGACGTTGATCCAGTAATCAATCGTCTGGCGGCTCGGAAAGACGAGCGCCCTCAGTAAAGAGGTTAAAATCTTCATAGCGATGTTAGTCGCTATTCCAGCGGAGAGTTAAAGAGGCTGGCGTTTAGACCTAGCGTGTCTATCATTGATGGTACGATAAGCCATCATATCTGCCGCCTTATCCAAGTGATGAAGGAGCATGGCTTTGACCCATGTATGCGATGGTTTGAGTCCATCAGGCGGTGCCAAAGGCCAGAATGGTTTAGCGGATTTCTTGATGGCCTTTCAAATAACAAGAAAGATGCCGTGATTACTACGATAGTGCATTGTCTTAATCCGATTGGTGGCAGAGGATTATGGCAAATATTAAACCACACGATTCAGCAAGGATGGCTAAAGCCTTGTCGGTGTTCTTATGAACTCATCTTTAGTCCGTTAAGCTAAAGCCCCATCTCCCGGCCTGAAATAAACGGCGTAGTAACCAAGCAGGCAAAAGCTAATGGGTTGCGAAAGGGGAAGAACACTATATAGGATGGATTAGATAACAGGGTGCTAATGTGTTATCAAAGTCCGATAGACAGAGAAAATAGTGCAAGGTTAATCCTTGGGGCAAGCGTTGCGAACTTGTCTGAACAAAAAATGTAGTCAATCAATACCATTTAACTGCGGTTAATGGATAAAGTTTGATTGATTAACCTCAGGCTGCTCATGCAAGAGGCTCCTAACGTAAAGTCGAGGATGAAAAACAATGAGCGTAGGTCACTACGATAGTGTGATGTTGGTGAACGGTAGTAGCCAGTCAGGTGAAGAGAGGTTAGAGTCCTCGAACCACGGCGTTCGACTCGTCTGGTGCAAGTTGCAAAACCTGACAATATCTCCATTGGTGTAAAGAGCATACTCATTGGGATATAATCTCAAAAACCTGACTTGGGCAAACATTAAGATAGCCTCTTAATGATAACAGACATACAGGGAGAGGAGTCAATGCAAATCTGACTATGGAGTTCGCCGTCCGACTGATTGTCAGATAACCGGGCAATCTATAATGCGCCCTAATTGGGGTTCTTGCAGTAGGTAGATAAGAGAATAACAAGAATACAGAGGCGATTGGCTATCGTACGCATTAGGCTTGCGGTGCAAATGTAGGCGCAAGAGGAAAGCATTATAAGGACATAACTCGAATGGCTGGTGAGAGGATAAATAACCCAGTCACCAGTAGGGGCAGAGAGCAAATGACCGCCAGCCCCAGTGTCAAGTAGCTATAAGTCCACAAAGTAAAAAAGCCATGTGTACAGTGGTTAGTATGAAACATGGATTGCGAAAACGACAGGCCAAGAGAGGCGGGATGTGTGGTTGCGGGTAATCCTTAATCCGCCCATCGGGGAGTAAGCCAATAGATAGACGGCAGCATTTGGGGTGCTGAGGTTGCAGGTTTGAATCCTGTCTCTCCGACCAGCCGTTGTGGTTTGTTGAATATTGTTTGAAAGTCGGTAACACTCAAAGACGTTTGAGGAAAGCAAAGCAATATTATGACGATGGGTAAACAGCCATTGACTGCGGTGAATAGTGCCGCAATATGACGGCAGAGGGTTCAAGTTGGTTATGTCAACGTCGCCAGTTCGATTCTGGCAAGCCGTCACAACGACCGCCAATTGGGGTTCAATAATTACATAGGTTTATGCTTGTTGCTAAGAGTGCATCCATTGATTAGGGTGTTGCCAGTGCTCAATCTCTATGGGTTATATGGTTTTACCAACACCATAATGAACGAGGTCGAACGCTGATGCTAAAAGTGGGATAGGCATCGGCACCAATGCTGTCATAGCTCAATAGGTAGAGCAATCGCCTTGTAAGCGATAGGTTGTCGGGTCGGAGCCGACTGACAGCTCCAACATCATGGATTTCTCCTCTTTCTTTTCTCTTACTGATAAGGCTGGGCATCCTTGTAAATAACTGCCCGTTAGATACGGTTATGTAGCATAAAGGTTGAGTGCCGGGAACTTATAATTCTCAGATTCTTGTTCGAGTCAAGACATAACCACCACCGCCCTTCACTCAAGGAATGGGCAAGCTTTCATTTAGACCTCCTATTTTGTTCGATGATAGCCCTGTGCTTATGGCACGGGGTTATTGTCGTATATAAAATTGCCGTTTCGTGAAATTTAATGCTTGACAAACATGCCGTTAGGTGCTATAATAGCATCAACAAAAGCAAGGAGGCAACTGAAATGAACGAGTATCTGAAGCATTATGTAAACTATCTGCGTGGTAATAAGCGCAGCGAGAACACCATCAAAGCGTATGTTGCCGACATCGAGCAGTGCTTGAATGGCATTGGCAAGTCGATTGAGGCTGTGACTATCTTTGACCTTGAGGATTGGAAGGTCGGAATGAGCAATCTGTCCAGTGCATCATCGGCAAGAAAGATTAGCGCCATCCGTTGCTTTTTCAAATATCTTGCTGACAGAGATGTCATCGCCAAAGACCCAGCTAAGAACCTGACAGGTGTTAAGATCAAAAATAAAATTAAGGTCGTACCTGATGGACATGAAATCAGAGCGATGCTTGAGGTCGCTGGTAATCGTCGCAATAAGGCTATCATCATGACATTGGCGACTACTGGTATGCGCATCAGCGAACTTGAAAGCATCACGCTTGAGCAGTACAAAAGCCGTATGGATGATGCCATCGTCATCACTGGTAAGGGCGACAAGCAGCGTGTCATCCAGTTTGCTCCTGAGACAATTAAGATGATTGATGAGTACCTGGTGTGCCGTGTGGATGGCTGTGACCGGCTGTTTACGAGCAATCTCGGAAATCCCATTGGGCATCAATGCACGAGCGATATGCTCAAGCGGACGGCCAAGCGTGCTGGCATCGAGAATTGGCATGATATCAGCAATCATTATATGAGGGCTGCGTTTGCTACTATCAAAAGCGAAGCGGGTGTACCGATTGAGGTCATCAAGGACATGATGGGTCATAAGTCTGTGGAGACAAGCGCACGGTACATTAAGCGCACTGAACAGAGAGCAAAAGCCAGCATGGCTGTTGTGAATTTTTAATCAAGGAGGAACACAAGATGTTTACATTTGAGGTAACACGGGCTAAGCCGTTCGCACCGCCTGAGTTGGAGGGCGAGTACAAGCTGACCATCAAAGGACGCAAAATGAAGATGGAGAAGCTGGATGACGGCATCAAAGTGCGAGCCACTTGCAACAAGACGGATAACTGGAACATGGTCGATGGCATTAATACCTGCCTTGTCCGTATTCAGTCAAAGAAAGATGAGGCTGAAATTAAAGTTGGAGACAAGGTGATGGTCATTAATAATGACGAGTCATATTCTGCATATGCTGATTGGGTTGTTGATAATGTTGCAGATCGTGCTAAGGTAGCAAGATTCTGTTATGGCGGCGATATCAACAATGGTGCTATTGGTACGGCGTGTTGTGTTGCACCTTATGGCAAGATAGATAGAACGCTGGTCTATGTGCAAATTGATGATGAGATTGGCGAAGGAAAATGCTATCTGTTTGATGTTAAGGGCTTGAAGAAAATCTAAAGGAGGACGCTGTGAATATTGACGTGACCGCATCCGATATTGTTGATGCTATCCACCAGATGTATGAGGATGACCCCGCTTCTGAAGCGGCATATATGGTTTGGCTGGCCAATCTCAAGACGCTTGATGCGTTAAAGATGTGTGGTGTTGCTACTGACCGCCTTGAGGAAATGGGTAGATGCCATCATTGTGGCGCTCAGCTTGAATATCACCACGGCAAAGAATGGCATCCTGAGACGCGAGACTATGAGCCATATGTAGAGGCATATTGCCCGCATTGCGATATCGCAGAGGAGGATATGTGATGAAAGAATATAAGTGTGATAGTTGCATCTATAATCCGCCCAGTTCATGTGATGGCAAACCGTGCTGCGTATGTGAGCCTGATGACCCGTTGATGAGCGCATACACACGAAAGGAGAACGCAGATGACAGATAAGGAACCCGCCGAACTGCAAGAGAAAATCAAGGCGACACTTGAGCTTAAGCTCAAGGAGCAATTCATTATCGGAATGAAAGCAGGATATGATGCCGCCATGCTGCACATCTACAAGGCAACCAAAGACATGACCAGTGCAAAGGCGATTCGCGGCTATATTAAGCAGAAGGTCGATGAGGGCGCGGCTCGGCATCTTGTCAATAAGGAGGCAGATAATGAATAAAAATTCACTTAAATCTGTATATTTATTCATAGGGGGGGCTGTGGTGTATTCTATTGCTCTGCCTCTGCTTGAGACTGTTGGCAATCTTATCCAGTCGGCCATCAACTGTCGCATTGGCCGTATGCAGATGGATATGGAAGAACAGCAGTGTGAGCATGAGGCGGCATGTGAGATTATCAAGCCGACTGAAAAAAATCCTACTGCGGCTATTGGCTTTGATTATCAGGGCAATGAGGAAGAGGATTATTATGACGACGAATGAAATCGCCTGTAAAACATGTGAGCATCGTCAAGTATGTGCTACAAAATGTAAGACAAATTCGGCATGGCAGACGGTGATGGATGTGGTATACCGCAATAAGATAGCTAAGTGGCTATGCGGCAACTATATCGCCATTACAGCGCCGTATATGATTGATGAAACGGAGGATGAGTAGATATAGCATCTAAGAAAAAGACGGGCGCAGTAGCCGACCCGTTTGCGATTGATAAGCCGCCTGAAGATATGTTCTTTGGACTTGTGCTCAATGATGGACAGAAGGCAATGAAAGAGGCTATTATGTCACCTGATGTGCAAGTGGTATTGTGCGATGCTGTGAGTGGCGCTGGTAAGACGCTGATGGCAGTTGCTTGTGCTCGTATGCTCCAAGCATATCATGGCTATGATGGGGTTGTTTATGTATTTAGCGCCAATCAGGAACAGGCACTTGGTTATCGCCCTGGCACAACCGAGGAGAAGATTGACGACTATTTGCAACCTCTTGAGGATGCCCTTATTAAGATGAATGAGGAGCCAAGCAAGGCCATTGCCAACGTTGATACAATCAAGATGGGCACGGCGTGGATTGATGCCAAGCCGTCTACATTCCTGCGTGGCGTTAATTTTAATAACAAGGTCATTATTGTGGATGAGTGTCAGAATTTCACTGTTCCAGAAATCAAGAAGGTGGTCAGCCGAGCAGACAGCGCTTCTAAGATTATCCTCATTGGTTCTAATGAGCAGGTGGATATTGATGCTAATATGTCATGCTTTAGGAGCTTGATTACCTATCTCAAGCGGTTTGATAAGGTCGTCGAATGCAAGTTGACACAGAGCTATCGTAGCTGGCTGTGTGAGGTCATTGACGCTTATCACGGATAAAATTTAATAAATTCTATCTTGACAATCTCCTATCTATGTGTTATAATTAAGGCATGATAATAGATAGGAGGTTGTTGTTTTATGAGCGATTGGCGTAGTGGCAATGAGTTACTGAGCGCGTTGAAACAAGCTGGATATATGGTGTGCCCTAAGTGTATGGGCACAGGCCGCATAGCAAAACTTGATGACTTGAACGATTTAGATACTATCTGCTTCGAGCCGTGTAAGAAATGCGGCGGCGCTGGATTTGTTCATAATTATAGACAGGAGGATTGATAATGTTCTTTAATATGAACATTACGCCCGTATGGCTTGATATCTATATAGGCAATCAGCTAGTACAGCAACAGCAGATGACGATGCCCGATCAGATGTTGGCGGCTCAATTTATGCAGATGTGTAAGCAGGTAGCCAATGACCCACAGCCGATTCATGTGGTCATGCGGCGATATGATGATGTGTGGAATCAAGCTGAGGGCAAGATGGAACAGCGTGAATGTAAACTGGAATATTGGAATAAACAGGAGGTATGGTGATGCAATTTAAGGATTTTGAGATTAGGCCAGTAAAGCCAATTAATGGTGTGATTGACCCTAAGCGATTTGAACTGATTAGATGGTATGACCATAATCCCGTGCCTGTTACAGATATGAGCACTGGTGAGAAAAAGATGAGTACTCGCAGTTGCTATGTGGTTGCATGGCTTGAATGGGACGCAAAAGAGCCGTGTTTTGACCTTAAATCTGTGGGCTTGCGGCTGGTAAAAGATTGGGTTGATGGGCTTGACCAGTTCATTATTAGGTGGTGTGAAATAGCGGCTATATGTATGGAGGATGAATGATGGAGTTTGGGTCATGGCTACGTCATAGCGAATGGGAAATTGACAATATTGCTTGTAAGGGTCGCATTTTCTTGGCAAACAGACGTGTGTTCGATTTCGCGGTCGGCTTGGCCTCTGATATGGAAGATGTGTGCAATCAGCTAAAGCAGGTTGATTCGTTTAAGGGACGTATCTTGCTTAACAACCTGATGCAACAGCAACTTGATTATTGGTTGCTTGCCAAGACTATTGGTGAAGGATTTGATACTGAGGAGGGCGAATGATGAACGGTCATTTTTTAGATTACGCGGCCACATGTCCAGAGGTTAAATTTCCCATTGACACAAGCAAGCAATGGCGCAATCCTAATGCCGCTTATGCCTATGAAGAACGCAAGGTGCTGATGGATTGCGAGAATAGGATTAAGGCGGCTATTGGGGCTAAGTGCGGACATATGCTGTATTTTAGGTGCGCTACTGAGGCGCTTGAATGGCTGGAACATAAGTCAATTGATGTTAGGCGTATAACATGGTGGGCACATAGCCCTTATGAGCATGATGCCGCTGTATATGGGCGTATAGCTAAGCCCGACGAGTTGGATATAGTTGATTTTTTCTCCTACCAGCTGGTCAATCAGCTCACGGGTGAAATTCACGACATTAAGGCTGTACATGAGCAACTGTTGCAGTATGATGAGGTGCCGTTTCTCATCTGTGATTGTACTGCCGCTATTGGCAAAACAAGCCTGACAGCGGCTCATGTGTGCGATTATGCCAATGCGGTCGTGACAAGCGGTCATAAATGCGGTTGTCCAGATATTGCATTTATGTGGATTGATAACCGCCTGTTTGATTGGTTGGGTGGTGGCAAGGATATCAGGAACCAATGGGGATTGCATCATGGGTCTATCAGCGTTGGCCATGTATTGGCGCTAACTGAGGCGGTTGAATGGGCGTGTGATGAATTTGCGCTTGATATGCGTGAACAGCTGTGGATGGAACTATATAGCCATCTAATTAACAGCTTGCGGGAAAATGATATTCATGGTTTTGCCATTCACAGCACATTGAAGCCAGACCGTAGCGATGCTAATGAACCAGCTAATTGCACATTGGCTATCAACGCAATTCGGCTGAATGGGTTAAATGCCGATGCATTACAGCAGTATTGCGCCAGCAAGGGCGTGTATATTGGGGTTGGGGCATCTGCCTGTGCAGGAGCGCACGATTATCGCGTGTTGGTTGGCGGCTATAAATTGACAGAGCAAGAGGCCAGTGAGGTTATCAGGGTCAGTTTTGACGAGAACAGCACGATTGATGATGTGGATGCGCTGATTGATTGCATTAAAGAATATAGAGAAAAATTCTGTTAAATAAGGTGTTGACAATCCTTCTCTTGTGTGGTATAATAACGCCATCAAAACAAGAGGAGGATTTGTTATTATGGAAGCCTCTTGGGTCAACTACCATAAACATACCAGTTTGAGCAATCGCTATATGAAGGATAGCCCTGTATTGCCGGTTGATTACTGGAATGAACTCAAACGGAGATATGGCGATAGACCATGTATCTACACAACAGTTGAGCATGGATGGGCTGGTAATTATTTCAAGCAGTATGACGACCTTGAGAAATATAACAAAAAGAATGGTACAAATATCCAATGGGTATATGGCTGTGAGGCGTATTGGGTAAAAAATCGGCACGAGCAAGATCGCAGTAATTGCCATATCATCTTATTGGCACTGACGGATAAAGGACGCAGAGCAATCAATAAGGCGATGTCTATTGCCAACAAAGACGGCTACTACTATGGCAGACCCCGTGTCGATATGGAATTGCTGTTAGGATTGCCGCCTGATGATGTAATGGTAACAACGGCGTGTGTTGCGTTTTGGAACAAATACAGAGACATTGATGATATTGTCGAGGTATTAGCACAGCATTTTCCTCATTTTTATCTTGAGGTACAACCGCATGATACTGACACACAGCGTGGCATAAATCGGCACATCATTAAGCTGGCTGATTCTCATGGTATTTCTATCATTGCTGGATGTGATAGCCATTATATTACACCTGACCAGGCGCAAGACCGTGATGAATTGCTCAAATCCAGCGACATCCACTATGAGGATGAAGATGGATGGTATATGGATTATCCCACATATGATGATCTGGTAGCACGATTTAAGAAACAGGGAGTATTGAGTGATAATCAGATTGCTGATGCTATTGAAGCCACCAACTTGTTGTTCCGATATGAGACAATCAAGTTGGATAGATCGCTGAAGGTGCCAGTTATTAAGCCGCTGCGTGATAAAACACAAGAAGAGCGCAATGCCATCTTTAGGCAAATCCTGAAAGATGAATGGAAGGCACAGCGAGACGATATCAACCCTGATAAACTGGCTCAATATCAGCAGGAAATCAAACATGATATTGGCGAGATAGAGGGCTGTAATATGGCTGATTATTTTATCTTGTCATATGAGGTAATGAAGCGTGGTCAAGAGCTATATAACGGTATCTTAACGCCGTCTGGCCGTGGTTCTGCTGTGTCGATGTTTCTCAACAAGCTCTTGCGGCTTACCAAGGTTGATAAAGTCAATAGTCCTGTTCTGATGTACTCAGAGCGATTCTTGACTAAAGAGCGCGTGTTAGATAGCCATACGCCGCCCGACATTGATAACAACGTCAGCACACGAGAGCCATTTATTCAGGCTCAGCGTGACCTTGTTGGCGAACTGGGCACATACGACCTGCTGGCTATGGGCACGCTGAAATTCAAGGCGGCATGGAAAATGTATGCTCGTGCTTTCAGCGTTGAGCCTGATACAGCCAATGAGGTTAGTAAGCAAATCGACCGTTATGAAACAGCGGTAAAACACGCTGATGGCGCTGAGGTTGATATTAAAAAATATATCAATCCCAAGTACCAAGAGATGGTAGATGGATGCCGTATCTATATGGGTATCTATGATGGCGCTAAAGGCCATCCATGCGGCTGTTTGTGTTTTGATGGTGACGTTGAAAAAGAAATCGGCATCAGCCTGTGTAAATCTGAGACAACTGGCAAGGCCGTGCTTGTTGCCAATATCGAATCTGGTACGATTGATGCGTTTGGATATCTCAAGCAAGACTACCTCGTTGTCGATAGCATTGGTTTAACATATGACGTATATAAAGAGGCTGGCATTGAGCCGTTCACTGTGAACCAGTTGCTTGCCAAGATTGAACATGATGATGCTACATGGCAGATATACGCCGATGGGTATACACAGTGCGTCAATCAGTGTGAACAGTCTAAATCAACACAAAAAGTCATGCGATATAAGCCGAAAAATATTGCTGAATTGACTCAATTTATTGCCGCCATTCGCCCATCTTTCCAGTCAATGTATAAAACGTTTGAGCAACGGCAGCACTTTGATTACGGCATCAAGGCGCTTGATGATTTGCTTCAGGACGAATATTGCTCGTCGTCGTTTATCCTCTATCAAGAGTCGCTGATGAAGGTGCTTGGATTTGCTGGTTTCCCCATGTCTGAGACATATACAATCATCAAGGCAATCAGCAAAAAGAAAGATTATATCATCAAGGATGCTAAGCCCAAGTTTATCGCCAATTTCGCCAAGGCGATTATTGACACTGGTGATACAAATGACGAGCAGAAGGCGCATGAGTTGGCCGACCAGGTATGGACGATTATTGAAAATAGCGCCGCATATGGATTTAATAGCGCCCATGCGTATTGTATGGCGATTGACAGTGTGACGATTGCTTATCTCAAAGCACATTATCCGCTTGAGTTTTACAAGTGCGTCCTTCAGCGCTATACTGACAAAGGCGAGAAAGACAAAGTATCGCTCATTAAGCAAGAGATGCTGAAGCGTGGGTTCAAGCTCAAGGACGTTAAATTTGGCGATGATAACCGCCAGTTCAATATCGACAGAGCTGACAATTGCATTGTGCAGACCATGGCAAGTATCAAGGATATGCCGAAAGCAACGCCGCAAGCATTGTATGAACTCGGCCAACGTGGCGTAAAAAATCGTGGCGAGTTATATCAAGCGTTAATGGATGATAGCCGCATCAATAAGAAGGCTATTGAGATTTTGTTCAGATTGGGCTATTTTGAGAAATTTGGGCATCCCAACAAGCTCATTACTGAATATGAGGTCTATCAGCAATATATTGGCTCATTGGTGCTGACTAAGGCCAATTTCCCTGATTCTATGCTTGATGATATCCGGCAATGCTGCGGTAAAGAAACAGCTAAGCAATTCAAAGAGCTTGACAATAAGGCGCTGATTGTGGCTATTCTCAAGCATACACCAATCAAGCCAACGACGATTACAGACCGCATCCAATGGCAGCTGCAATATCTCGGTTATTGTACAGTATGCGACCAAAGCCGGGATGTCAATGATTGGGTTGTAATGGATGTGCGAGTCAATAATTATGGAACAGCATATTTGACCATGTACAATTTAGCATATGGCGCTGAAAAACAATATAAATGCAATAAAAAATGGTGGGCTGGATATCAATGCAAATCCGGCGATGTAATCAAGGCCGTGCTTGATGATGCGCCCAAATGGACAAAGAACGCTGATGGTAAATTTGTTAAGACGGGGGAGACAGAAATACAGGTTAAGGCATTTAAGGTGGTGAATGTATGAGTAAATGCGAATGGTTTTGTCCCATGAAGTGTGAGGGTGCTCTTTGCCATAATGAGCTGTATGATAAAAATAAATGGCATGGTGGCACACCTAATGAATGTTGCGACTGCTGGTTCAATACTGGCAAGTGTAACAATTGCATCTTTGAGAAAACAGCAGATTGCCCCTTGACAAATAAGAATGGGCGTGATATAATCAAACCATCAAATTGAGGAGGTTGATAAGATGGAGGCTATTAAGTTCATTAAAGAGCGTAATCGGATGTGCGCAACACATAAAGGAGGCTGTGCTTGGTGTCCGGCCAACGGCGATAATTGTTCTGTTGGCTTGAAGAGCGATCTTTCCGCTGATGAGCAGGTAAAAATCGTCGAGGAGTGGGCTGCCGCACATCCTCGCAAGACACGGCAGAGCGAGTTTTTGAAGCAGTGGCCGGAGGCTTATGTTTGCGGCGGTGTTTTAATGTTGTGTCCTATGTTTCTTTGTAAAAAATATGTTGACGAACAAGAGGATTTTTGCATTTATCACGATGATAGCAAGATGTATTGCGATAAATGTCGCCGCGAGTTCTGGGGTCAGGAGGTGGAGTGATGACAGATTATATTGATAGAAAAGCGGCATTATCAATGCGCGAACCGCCAAAATTAAATAGACATTATCAAACCGACAACCTTGATGACGCTTATGGACAAGGATGGGACGATGCTCTTTGTTGCCTTGAGCAATTACCCGCCGCGGATGTTGCCCCAGTGGTGCATGGGCGGAGGGTTATGCATGATGATGAACTTGGGTTGACGTGTGAATGTAGCGTTTGTCACATCGAAACGATGGGCAATGTAAACTGCTGCCCTAACTGCGGTGCGAAGATGGACGGTGCGGAATGAAAATCTACAAAAATCCGTGGGTTACGCGAGAAAGCTACTTTGTGAAAACTGACGCTGCAAAGTCAGCAAAAATGGAGGCGGCGAAATCCAGCGGCTATTCTATTGATTTTTGGGATGGCAAGTGGGTCGTCAGAAAAAACGGCTTATTATAACAAGTCATTATCTGAAATGCCTGTTGTTTGCGAAAACAGATGCAGTTTGCAGGAGCGAATTGATAAGGCGATTGTGGATACTGTTCTTGGGTTTGTAGAGGTGGCGAAGATGAGCGGAGGTGACAATGATGCAGTTAATTAAGGGTCGGTCATTTTACAAAGAGCCGTGGTATGGAACGTATCATTCCATGATGGACAGATGCTATCGTGAGAAGGCTCGTAATTATTCTTGGTATGGAGGATGCGGCATTAAAGTTTGTGATGAATGGCACGATATTGAAAAATTTGAGCAGTGGACTATCTCGTCTGGCTTTAAGAAAGGAATGTCCTTAGAGAGAAAGGATGTTTATGCCGATTATTCACCAGATAATTGCATTTGGGCTACTGCGAAGCAACAGGCGAACAATCGAAGAAATACATTGTGGATTGAATATAACGGCGAAAAGCATACTGTTAGCGAGTGGGCAGACATCTTAGGAATTTGCAGAAGCACAATTTCTAATCGTTATTATCGCGGTTTACCAATAGAAAAAGTCCTTGCGGGGAGTAATTTGAAATGTCACGCTTAATTGATGCTGATTGGGTATTATCCCATCTCAAGCCATATGCCCCATCTGATGAAGAATGGAGCATAACTGGCGGCACAGCATTACGGCTTATTCATAACGCTGTTGATAATGTCCCAACCATTGATGCTGAACCGGTGACGCGATGCCGAAATTGCTATAACGCAATTACGATTGATTGTGTGTTGTATTGCACTCATTGGCGTATGAATACATTTGACGACGGCTATTGCCATGAGGGGTTTTAATATGAAAAAAGGATGGATTTGCCCAAGATGCGGCAAGGTAAAGCAAATATATGATAGCGGATGCTGTTAAGTTTTAATTGAAAGGATATGATATAATATGAGCATGGGACTTATGATTATCGGCACAAGCGGCTCTGGCAAGACGACTAGCCTTGAGCATCTTGACCCTAAAAGCACGTTTTACATTGATGCCGATGGCAAGGGTCTGAGTTGGAAGGGTTGGCGTAAGCAGTATAACAAGGAAAACAAGAATTATTTCCGCTGTGACGACCCCAACCAGGTATATGCGCTGATGCAGCAGATTAACACCAAACAGACGCAGATTAAGTACCTTGTCATTGACACGCTGAATGGTCTGATGGTTGCTGATGAGATGCGGCGAGCCAAGGAAAAGACCTATGATAAGTGGATGGATTTGGCACAGAGCGTGTATAATATTGTTGATTATGCCAATAAGATGCGTGATGACCTGACTGTTATTCTGATTGGCCATACGCAGACAAGCGACGATGGGTTTACCTGTATGCTGACCAATGGCCGCAAACTAAACAAGATTTGCCTTGAGAGCAAGATGACCACGGTACTGCTTGCTAAAATCAACGACAATGGCGAATATGTGTTTGAGACACGGGCAAGAAATAGCACTGCAAAGACGCCGCGTGGCGCATTTGATACTGATGAAATTCCTAATGACATCAAGCTTGTTATTGATGCGTTGAAGGATTTTTGATAAAATTTTATTAAAGCGAGGTAAAGCGTAATGAGAAAGATTGAAAATTGGGCAAACATCAAGGAAAACAACGGCTTTGAGAAGTTGCCTGTTGGTGGCTATATCGTCAAGATTCTGAACGTGCAGGATGTGGCCGATAAGGAATATCTCAAGGTATCGTTTGATATTGCTGAGGGCGATAAGAAGGGACTTTTCAAGAAGCAGTATGATGAGGACACGCGGGAGGATAAGAAGTGGCCTAATGCCGGTTCCTTTGTGCGCAGCTATAAGAGCACAGCTGAATCCATGTTTAAGGGATTTGCTAATGCCGTTGAAAATAGCAATAAAAATTATACATTTGACTTCAATGAGAAATCGCTGGTTGGCAAGCAGGTTGGCATTGTTGTTGGACTGGAAGAATATGTTAATCAGAAGGGCGCTGTTCGTGAGCGTACTTATGTAAGCGCTGTTCGTTCTGTTGATACTATCAAGAAGGGTGATTTCAAAATTCCGGACACAAAAAAACTTGACCCCACTAAGACCACCTCTACAACCAAGCCTGCTGAATCGTTTGTCAATCCATTCAGTGATGATACCGCACCCGCAGTTGACCCATTTGCATCCAGCGCTCCTGCCGATGACAGCAATCCTTTTGGCGATGACGACTCTAATCCATTCTCTTGATGGAGGTGTATAATGAGCAATAAAACGTACAAGGTCATCGTAAATCAAAGAAAAGATAATTATGATTATGATGGTGTTTACTACGAGTTTATCAATAACGATATGATGCAGTTCAGCGTTCGCAATCTGAGCGGATGCCCAGAGGACGCCATTATTGGCCGTAACCTGTTTGATGCTGATGATTATATCCGTGCTGTAAAGACTGGTATGATGCTGGCTCAAGATGGCTATACCGACCTTGATGTAGAATATAAAAAACTGTAAAATCTATTAAAGCGGGCTTGACAACGGCCCGCTTTTTTGATATAATAACCCATGACAGGAGGTGATGACCACGATTAACCGCTTTATAGCAGTAGGCGATTTGCATGAGCTGACAATTCAATTTTATCGCACTCATGCCAAAATCCGCCTATCGCTCATTGTCAATAATCAGACCATCACCATCCAGCAGACAATAAGCCGCAAATGGGCAAGTGACCAATATGATGCCATATGCCAGCTAATTCCTTATTTACACCCTAAAATTAAGGGTATAGTGAGCAAAAACGGCACAGAGCCGATATATACAATGCCACCAGCTGACGAGCCAACACGTATTATGGTCAGCGGCAATATCAATGAATGGCATGGTAATATCTATTTCAATGGCCAATATATGCGTATCGTTGATGCTAATATGGCCGACAATATTAGTATAGAAGTTGATGGGCAATGGGCGGATAATCAGCGGCTGATAAATATATGTGGCGATTGGCCAAGGCAATTCAGTATACCAGCCCCAAGCGGCTATGAGCGGCGTGTATATCGGCTGAACTTGATATATTCTGGCGGCTATATAACCCATGACGGCGTTGTGGATATATCAGATTATGGATTGCAAGTGGTTGATTGCAAGCCGCTTGATGAATATATAGACGACGAGCAGATGAAGAAAATATTGCTTGAATTGGAAATACTCTCTTGACAAATTCCGAAATATGTGATATAGTATAGCCATGTTAGGAGGTGATGCGTCATGCCTAAGCAAGTCAAATGCCGTCAATGCGGCAAGACGATAAATAAGCCAGCCGCCATCCAACTGCCCAATGGCTACTATATGTGCTCAGAACAATGCCGAGATGAATGGATAGCGGCTCATGCGCCTAAGCCAAAGCAGCCGCCCAATGATGACCGTAAGGCGCTATTGACATATATCCGGCAACTTGACCCCAATGCCAATTTTATGGTCATCACGGCACAGCTCAAGCGCATGATTGCCGATTATGGCATGACATATGCCGGTATGCGATATGCTTTATGGTGGAGTGTGAATATCGCTAATAAGCCATATAAGGGCATTAGCATCTTACCGTATGTATATAATGACGCTAAGGATTATTGGCAGTGGCAGCAGCGCATGAAGAAGCAAGTAGGCGATTGGATGCCGCAAGATGATGACGCCGTCATTATTCGGCGTGATGTAGAGGAGGACGTGTTTGTATAATGCTCTATGACAGAAATTCTGCCCGTCTTGCATTAGGGTGCATGATGATACAGCCATCCCTTTGTTTGTCTGATAAATGCCCTCTTGACAAATCCGACTTTGAGCCGACTGTGTTCCATATGCGGCTATATCAAGCTATCAATGCGCTTGCTAAGAGGGGCGCTGGTTCAATCACAGCTATGGATATATATGGCTTGTGCAAGAATAGCGCAGAAGTTAAGTCTGTGTTTGATGCAAATAATCTGGCTGATTTCATTGATGCCGTTAAATCGCTGGCTGTGCTTGATAATTATGAGCTATATTGGTCAAATTTGCGCAAATGCAGCTTAATTCGCAGCTATGCTAAGGCTGGATTTGATATCAGCCGCTTTGAGTGTGATATAGAGAAATATAGCATTGACGAAATTGTGGGGTATTATGAGGCACAACTTGCATCTGTCAACAAGCGATTTTATGTTAATGCCAATCGTGAGGAATATGTGGCTGGCAGCGATTTCCATAAAACCAAAGAGCAATGGAAAGAATCTCCTGATTATGGCCCGTCTTTCCAGTCGCCATATCTCAATAGCATCATGCGTGGACAGATGGGCTTGATTCTGAGAGCTGGTCAGTCTGGTGGCGGCAAGACAGTATCATCTATTGGCGACATCTGTAAAATCTGTTGTACTGAATATTGGGATTTCAACAAACGGGCGTTTGTTAAGAATAAATCTCGCATTGGGCCTTGTCTATTCATTAATACCGAGATGGATATGCGTAAAGAAATCGACCCGCTTATCATTGCATGGATTAGTGGCGTATCTCGCGGCAAAATAAGGGACGGCTACTATCAGGGCGATGAGGAAGAGCGTGTCGATTATGCCGATAAGGTGCTGGCAGAGAGCAAGCTATATATCGTTGATGACCCGCTGTTCACTACTAAGTCGCTGATGAACACAATCAAGGAATACTCCAATCTCAAAGGAGTCAAGGCTGCTTGCTTTGATTATATCCAGAACAACGGCGTAGTGGCTAGTGAGATCGCCAGTGAAAGTAAGATTGCCCAGCGTGAGGATATGATACTGCTGGCTCTAACTGACCGCCTGAAGCAAGCACAGCGCATATGCGGCATACCCATCCTTACCGGCGTTCAGACCAATAGGCAAGAAGATAATATGAAATATCCGACTGAGGCATGTCTTGCTGGAGCTAAGGCACAGGTTCGTAAGGCAGATGGTACAGTCGTCATATTGCCGCCTAAGCAGGATGAGCTTGAGCTGTTTGATATGGCTAAGAGCAATCCGGCTATGAATATCCCCGCCGATGCCGTATGCAACAATATAACCCACATCATCAAAGGGCGTAATAATCAATGGGATAAGCATCTTAAGATTTTTCAGACGCTAAACTATGGCACAGCTCGTAGCCATGATTGGTTTATTACAGATAAGGATGGCAATCAAGTCAAGGATTTGCGTGGGCTGTTAATTGAATGTGATGGGAGACGTGAGATATGATAAATAAGGCTAATCTCGATAATCTCATCGCCCTGTGTGATGCTGTTAAAGCAACTAACGATTATCCGCCCATCTTGCTTGTATCTCAATCAACATATGAGCGGCACAAAGATTGGTTTGATGGGTTAGATGCCGATAGGTGCATTGTCAAGCCAGTAGCTGAATTAAAGCAGGATAGCAACATATATGTAGTGCCGCATGACCGCATGGAGTGATATTATTATGAGTAGATTATATACAGACCATATTGCACAATTTATTGCATACTACGACCGATATCCTGACAAAATCTTTATTGACGCATACGGTATTAAGCTGTATTGGTATCAGCGACTTATGTTGCGAATGATGTGGCGATATGAACGTGTTAAGGAGGATGTCAAACGATGGATTTGGTTGCATTGAGAGAACTTACGATTCAATCAATGATTGATGAGATATATAATAAATATGGCTGCGACCTATGTATTATGCCAATGATGATACGGCAGAGGGCAAGCAAGTCAAGCTCGATGCCGCTATTATTGAATGGCTGGAGGCACATCTCAATGATTGACTTCAAAATTGTTGCTCACACGACAGAGATAAGAGATAAAAATGGCAATAATGTAATAGGGTAATGGTATGATAACGGGCATATCACTCTAACATATAACCCAGTTGCAGATGCGGCATTTATTGATATCTGTGAGCCAAACAATGACGGCACATATCACGTCAAATGCCATGTCAATCACTATGTTGAATGGGTTCAGCTGTGCCCTGCATTTGGGTTATATCTCAATGTGACAACCACTGACAATCTTGGTGGGGATGGGTTGCGGCTATCCTTGATACAAAATTTCGAGTATGACAATATAGAGATAGAGGGTTGCGAAGTTGGTGTATAGTAAATGACATTGAACGAACTTTATAAACAAGCTGATTACAAAGACAAATTTGGTATGATGTTTAATACTGATTGCCTTGATATTATGGATAAGATGGATGATGGGTCTGTTGATTTTACTCTTACCGATATTCCTTATAACGCTGTAAATCGAGATAGTAACGGCCTAAGAAATCTTGATAAAGGTAACGCTGATATTATTACCTTCGACCTTGATGAGTTTCTTAAACAGGTACTAAGAGTTACTTCAAATTCTATTTGTATCTTTTGCGGGAAGGAACAATTTAGTCAAATCTATAAATTCTTTTCCGATATTGGGAAAGGTACAGTACGTCCTATTATTTGGGAAAAGACAAACCCAAGCCCTATGAACGGTCAGTATATTTATTTAAGTGGCGTTGAGATGTGTGTGTGGTATAAGAAGCAAGGGGCTAAAACATTTAACGCTCATTGTAAGAATACTGTGTTTCATTATCCCAACGGTCGGAGCAAGTTGCATCCTACTGAGAAGAATCATGCTTTGCTTGAGGACTTGATTAAGGATAATACAAACGAAGGCCAGACTGTGTTTGACCCTTGTTGTGGTAGCGGTAGTCACTGTTTTATAGCAAAGAATCTTGCCCGCAAGTATATTGGTGTTGAATTGGATAAAGGCTATTTTGATGTGGCTGTTAAACGGATGGAAGGATGATTTTTGATGAAATACGAATTTCATGTGGGCGATTATGTTGAGACTAAAGACGGTGAAGTTGGTTATGTCGCCAATGCAGCATATACAAAAATAAAAAACGGTTGCTTGTTCATGGATGTGGATGTTTTTTATGATATTGCCATAGTTTATTATAAGACAAAAGATATTGTTGGTGAATTTCATGGGAAACAGAGTTCAATACCAGATTATTTCAATCGTATCGGCCAGTATGATTTTACTAAGAAGGATGACAGCAAGATTGAGCCCTCGACTTGTGAAACTGCAAGTGATTACAGCAACGAAAAACTAAGAAAGAAAATCAATGAGCTTGTTGAGGCCGTAAATCAGTTGAAGGAGAAAGTTAATGAAATGGCATAAGGTTGAGGAATATCCGGTTTGGTCGGATGAGTATGTGTTGGTGCCTCGAATCGTGGCTGGTCAGAGATATAGGGGATTCTGCTTCGCGGGGAAATTAAATCGTCGTCGAAATTGGTGGAGCAATATGATTGATGATGTCAGTCCTTGTTCGCCCACAGACCGCTGGTGGCACATTGATTTGCCGGAGGATTAAGTATGAAGGGATGATATAATTGCTTGACATTGCCGCAATCAAAGCCCAAATCACAGACGATGACATTATAGCCCTAATGGACAGCATGGGCATACCGCTGGTATCTGTTAATAGCCAATATCAACTATACCCAAGTTGTTGTCATCATACCGATTGGGAGCGACACTCAAAAAAGCTGTACTATTATATTGAGTCGCATCGCTGGCATTGTTATTCATGCGCCGGAGATTGGGACACGATAGCCCTAATCCAGCATTTGCGGCACTGCACATTTAATCAAGCCGTTGATTATATATGCCGAACATTGGGAATATCGGCTACTGAACTGGCCGATGACGCCCAAATCGACCCATGGCAACGTGAATTACGCCGCTGGATACCCAATGCCGACATTGATGAGCCAGTTGAATTGACTGCCTATGACCCAGCCATACTTTCCGCATTTGACCATTTATACCCAACTGAATGGCTTGAATATGGGATAACACGGGATAGCATGGACAAGTTCGGCATAGGTTGGTATGCGCGGCAAGCGTGTATTTCCATACCTGTCGTACAAAATGGACAACTGGTCGGCGTAAGAGGCAGATATACACGACCGCAGGATATAGCCAAAGGCAAATATCGACCTATTGCAATGTTGGATGGTAATGTGCTCAAGTTTTCATCGAGCGCATGTTTATACGGGTATGACCAGAATAAAGCCGATATTGAAAAATGCCGCCAAGTGTTGCTATTTGAGAGTGAAAAGTCAGTGCTCAAAGCACCTGAATATGGCATATATAACAGCCTTGCCGTATTTGGCTCTAATATCAGTAGGCGGCATATAGAACTGCTGCTTGAGCTGGGCGTCAATGATGTGGCGCTGGCATTTGACTCGGATTATAGGCAAGTGGGCGATGCCGATTTCCAGTTCTTTGTGGCAAAGATAAAAAAGCTGGCAAGCAAGCTCAAGCCATATTTCGGCGTATCAATCATATATAATAATCAAGGCTACGATGCGTATAAATGCAATATCATGGATTTACCATATGACCAAGCAATAACGCTATATGAAAGGAGGGCGATATTATGAATGAGGTCGTATGCCCATATTGCTATTGGCGATGCCAAGTCAAGGGTTGGAAAGACGCCAATCATCCGATTACAGCCGATGTTCCTATGTGCTTTGGCGTAAAAGAGCCGGTTGAGTGCTCATATATGTTACATGGTAATTTTGACGATTGCCAAATTCTGAGCAAGGAGAAGAATCATGAGCAGAGGACGTAATTGGCTAAAACGGCAGAAACAGCTAAATGCGGCAGGTAAGCGACTTGAGGCCAAATGCCGATATTGCGGCGCTACTATCTCTACCAGCGTATATGATATGGAGCAACCGCTTGACTATCAGTGCCCTATGTGCGGCAAGTACCCATGGGCTGAATTGAAAGAGCTGATTGAGCGTAATAAAAATTTGCGGCTAACCGAAAAATAATACTTGACAAATCCCTCTTTGTATGTTATGATGATTACATCAAATACGAGGAGGGATTGTTGTATGTTTAAGGTTAGACAGAAAGTGCGATTTATTGATGAAAATGGACATGAGCGCACACCTGAATTTTGCCCGTATGTTGGCAACATTGGCACAATTATGGCCGTGGATGACGTTGAAGATATGGCGCTTGTGGAATGGGGCGCAGATAGTGGAGTATGGCAACGAGGCGACGGTGGGCGCTCTTGGTGGTGCATGAATAGGATGCTGGAGGCAGTAGATGGCAATTAATATCAATTATGCCGCATATGGCATTAAATTGTCAGAGCATCAACATAAGCTCGACAAGCACTATGATGGCGACCTCAAGCGATTTAGAGAGGATATCAAAACCAATCCATATCATGTGCTAATTGGCATCTGCGGCATGAGCTTCAAATACGCAGATACCATCATTATGCGGTTCAAGCATATAGCGCCAGATGCTTACTGCCGATGCCAATATGCCGTATATGACGTACTCAAGAGTAATGAGCTGGCTGGTAATACGCGCATAACAGATGCTCAATTAGCCGAGGGAATATATAGGCTTGCTAGCGAAACAATGCGGCATGTTGTCACCGTGGTATGTGGCGACCCGCTTATTCATTATGAACCAAAGCGGCATCTTGTGGCATTTGAGCAGACATATAAGGATGAGTTACTAATTGCCGACCATCTGCTTGAGCGAGTTAAACATGGCACGTCGGCCGTACAACATGATTTGAGCAAATACCAAAAAGAGGACAATATCAATCTGACAGATGAACAGATGTCGGCATTACACATGGTGTTGCAGAACGACGTATGTATGATTAACGGTAGTGCTGGTAGTGGCAAGAGCCAGACAACCAAATCCATCGTCAATATGCTGGATGATATGGATATGAATTATCAGTTGCTTGCTTCTACTGGTATTGCATCAAAGGTGCTTAGAGGCTATACTGGCCGTTCTGCTATGACCATCCATATGTTTCTTACTGGAGCATGGCAGCCTGATTATATCATCGTCGACGAATCGAGCATGGTCAGTGTTCATCTGCTTGCTGCTCTATTGGGTCAAGTCGGCTATGAGCCTAAGCTGGTATTTATCGCGGATAATGCCCAACTTGCATCCATCCAATGCGGCTCATTAGTCCAAGATATGATTGATAGCGGCATCATCCCGAGAGTTGAATTAACTAAGATTTTTCGCTATAATTCAAGCGGCATTGTCACCATAGCAACTGATGTCCGGCATGGTAATTGCGACCATTTGGGCGACGATTTTCCTGATTATTTATTTGCGCCAGAGGATGAAAATAACCCTATTGGGCAGGTAGTTGAGCAATATGACCGGTTGATTGCTGATGGATATGGTGTGGATGATATAGTGGTATTGTGCCCGTTTAATAAGCGAGTGGGCAGTGATGCTATTAATGCTGCTATTAGCGAGAAATATAACCCCAATAAGCCAGTGCGCAAAAACAGCGTATTGAAGCTGGGTGATAAGGTGCTTAACACAAAGAACGATTATTCTGGCGGCATTGACGACATGATTGCAAATGGCGATATTGGCTATCTGCGCAGTGTGGCATATGACGGCAAAGCCAAGACGAGCAATGTAATGGTCGAATTTGATGACGGCATTAAGGATGTTAAGAGCTTGACACAGCTAAAACAAGCATATAGTATGTCAATCCACAAATGCCAAGGTAGCAGCGCTAAGGCCGTTATTGTGCTGATTGACCCCATGCACGGATTTATGTGTAGCCGCAATTTGCTGTATACAGCAGTTACGAGGGCAAGGGAAAGGCTGATTATTATATGTGATGCAGACACTATAAAAAATGCTGTTCAAATAGAAGAGCAAGCCACACGCCACACATGGTTAAAGGAGTTGTTAACATGTTAGATTTAACGGGGCAACGTTTTGGCAGATTAACTGTTATTAAAAGAGAAGGGACGTATATCAGCCCCAAAGGTAGTAAGGCGAGTATGTGGTTATGTCAATGTGATTGTGGAAGTGAACCCTTTGTATTGCGTAGAGACAGTCTCACAACTGGCAATACGCGGTCTTGTGGGTGCCTACATAAAGAGCTTGCTATCCATCATGGTTCTGGCACAAGATTATACCAAACTTATAGGAATATGTTACATAGGTGTTATGATGAAAATTGTCAAAGTTATGACATGTATGGTGGACGCGGCATCACAGTATGTGATGAATGGCGAAACAGCTTTGAAGTGTTTCGAGAATGGGCTTTATCAACTGGCTATAACGACACATTGACTATTGAACGTAAAGAAAATGATAAGGGATATTGCCCAGAAAATTGTGAATGGGCAACACCCTATGAGCAAAGCAATCATACATCACGCAACATATATATCACATATGATGGTCGCACTCAAACAGTATCTCAATGGGCTAAAGAAATAGGCATAGGCGTCAACACTCTTAGAATGAGGTGGAAGGCGTGGCATGATGCAGATAGGTGTTTTAATGCTCCAATAAGAAAAAGTAGTAGAATATATCATAGTGCAAAGGAGACTCCAAGTAATGGATAGTCGAGGAAAACGAGCGGCGTATCTTGGTGTGGTGACTGATGACGGCATTATGTGGTCATCCCCATGTATTGAAGGCAATTTTGCTATGGAGGTTGAAACATATGACCTAAAGCACGGTGAAGGTAAGCCAGTATGTAGACCGCTTACTAGAAAGGAGCAAGAGTTTATTGATAATGCAACAAGACAAATATTGTCCAATGAGCCTACCAAGCACCCAATATAAGGATATGACAGTATGCCAGGGTAGCGAATGTGCATGGTATACGGATGATGGATGTGCCATTGCAGTACTGGCCACACGACAATACAAGATGGAGGTCAAATATGACTTGATAGAAAGCGATGACGATGCTTTTAACACGCCTATCTAATCGAAGGGAGCCAATTAAATGACATGGTGGCCATATACAGCAATAGTCGTTTTTCGGCAATATGCGCTTATATCATATGCAAAGATTAAAGGAGGAGGTTGATTATGTCTACGCAAATCATCTGCGATGTATGCGGCAATAGAATTAGAGACTATCGAGAACATTGGCGACTGTCCATGTTTCGAGTCTCAGAGCAAAGAGTGTTCAAACCCGGACAAAAAGATTGCGCTCTTAGCTTTAATGACGTGTGCCAAGACTGCGCTGAAAAGATTTGTCAGTCTGTAATGTCTATTAAAAACTCTTGACAACCACACATCAATCTGATATAATATAATGTGTAAGGAGGTATATGTTATGACAGTAAATGAACTCATGACGGAATTGGGCAGATATCCGCCCAATATGAATGTAAAGGTATGTATCACGCCGCAAATTGCCAATGCGGAGGTGGTAGATACCAGCGTGGATATTGACACAAATATCACATCGGTTGTCATCAGGGCAAATGGGCATACATTGGATGAGCTGTTTGCTCAGGCCAAGACATGTATGCAGAGAGCGTATAAGGAGGTAGTGACGGCTTGAATGTAACCAAACGTGACGGCAGAGTAGTAGAGTTTGATGCTCATAAGGTATACTGCGCCATCATCAAGGCATTTAACAGCGTGTATGCCAATAATCTGACAAATGATATGCTGACATTTGCCAATAAGGTGGCTGTGGATATTGCTCACCGCAATGCCGATATGCCGGTTGAGGAAATCCAGGATTTGGTGGTCAAGCGGCTTATGGCAAGTAAATATAAAGAAGTTGCAACGGCATATGTTGAATACCGTCATCTGCATCAGATGGCTCGTAGTCAGTATGCCGAGTTAATGGATGCCGTTGCTGAGAAGCTGCAAGCTAAGGATATAAAAAATCAGAACGCCAATGTTGACGAACACAGCTTTGGTGGGCGCATTGGTGAGGCCAGTAGAGTAGTCAATCGTCGCTATGCTCTTGAATATTTGGTATCACCTATGGCTAAGGCCAATCATGAGAATAACGAGGTCTATATCCATGACCTTGACGCATATGCCGTAGGTAGCCACAATTGCTTGTCTATCCCATTTGACCAGTTGTTGGCCAATGGATTCAACACACGACAGACAGACGTGCGACCCGCACAGAGCATCAATACGGCTTTTCAGCTTGTGGCGGTTATCTTTCAGCTTCAGTCTCTCCAACAGTTTGGCGGCGTAAGCGCTACTCATCTTGACTGGACTATTGTGCCTTATGTGAGAAAGTCATTTTACAAACACTATGCCGATGGGTTAAAGTATGTCGGCCATAAAGACATGCAATTCATTCAAGAACATGTCTATGATATTATAAACGACCCAGATTGTTTCGAGGGGTGTCTATCTATTGATTCTGATTGGTGGAAAGATAATGCGGCAGTATATCAGTACGCTCTTGATATGACCACCAAGGGATGTTATCAAGCTGTTGAGGGCATGTATCATAATTTGAATACCTTACAGAGTCGTTCGGGAAATCAGCTGCCCTTCACTTCTATCAACTACGGCACTTGTACATTGCCTGAAGGCCGCATGGTAATCAAGGCATTGCTTGATGTGTCTATCAAAGGTATTGGCAAGTTGCATCGCACCAGTATCTTTCCTTGCGGCATTTTCCAGTGCATGAATGGCGTAAACCGGCATCCTGGCGACCCCAACTATGATATGTTCCAGTTGGCGCTTAAATCTACCAGTCTGCGGCTGTACCCAAACTATGCCAACGTTGATTGGTCGAACAATGCGGGGTATGACATCAATGACCCTAAGACATATTTCAGCACTATGGGTTGTCGTACAGCTAATGGCATGGATATCAATGGTATGGGGCAGACAAAGGATGGCCGTGGTAATATCTGCCCCGTAACCATCATCATGCCGACATTGGCTATGGAGGCTAAGGAACGAGCAAATCAGTATGGGTATGGGTGCGACGCGCGAGACTATGTTGATGAATTCATGTCTCTACTCGATGCCAAAATTCATGAGGCAAAAGATATGTTGCTTGAGCGCTTTGATTGGATTTGTAGCCAGTCCCCTGATAGCGCCAAGTTCATGTACGAGAACAATGTCATGGCGGGTTATGTACCGGAGGAGGGCATCAAGTCGGCGTTGAAGCACGGCACTATCGTCATTGGTCAAATTGGCCTTGCTGAGACCCTGCAAATTCTCATCGGTTGTGACCACACTAAGCCGGAGGGCATGGAGTTGGCCAAGCGCATTGAGCAGCTGTTCAAAGATAGATGCACCGAATTTAAGCAGCGGTATCAGCTGAATTTTGGTGTGTACTATACACCTGGTTTTCTTGGGTGGCGTAAGTGTGAACTTACGAATAATTTACCTCACTAAACGGGCAAGCGTAATAAGCTGGTAAGAGAGGCTAAACTGAAAGGCAAGCTAATCCCGTAGGATAAAAATATTATAATGTTTACAATTTGTTAACAAATAAACATATGTTTTGTGGTATAATTAGCATATAGAAAGGTGGTGCCAATTATGGCAAAACGTATGTTCACAAATAAACTTGTAAGCAAATATGATATATCTGAAGAACTGTGTAAAATAGAAGAAAGCGCCAATGCGTTCATTACGCCAAGCGGAGCCGTATATTTTGACTACGGCGATGATATGATGTACCCGGCAAGGACATTTATCAATAACCATAACGGCTATGTGTATGTTGGGCTTAAGAGCGCCAACGGCAAGATGATTCAACGACGCGTACATCGCTTGGTAGCAAAGGCGTACCTGCCTAATTCCAACAATTTGCCTGTTGTTTGTCACAAAGACAACAACAAGGCAAATCCAGAATTGTCAAACCTCAAATGGGGAACCACGTCGAGCAATACCAAAGAGGCGTATGATGATGGATTGGCCAGGAACGACAAAGGTTGGAACGATTCACAAAGTATGCCGGTATGTTGTTTTGATAGAAAAACGAAAGAGTGGTTATGTAATTACGGCTCTGTGTCGGAGGCAAGCAGAATAACCGGCGTAACTAAGACCGGCATACTGTATCAATGCAACAACAGGCCAACCAAAAGGTTCCGAAGTGGGTTTATCTTCAGATATATGAGCGATTTTCTTAATAATATTTTTGTTCTCTAACGACTATCGAAAGCATAAGGCGGAGAAAGACCGCCCCAACAAGCGAGTAGAGTAGGAGCAATCCGAAATGTGAGGGGTCTGCATGATGGTAGCAGTTATGCAGACCAAGATATAGTCTAATCCCCTTTGCCAAAATATCGGGAAACCGAGGGTATAAATGGCAGAAAACTTGTGCTATACGGCCATGCAGAAGTTCAAGGCTAAGTACGGCGAGATTCCCAATGTGTCTGATAGGGAATTTTTTACCAATTCTATTCACGTTCCCGTATGGGTGCCTATGACGCCGTTTGAAAAGATTGACATTGAAAGCCAGCTGACTGGGTATAGCAATGCTGGATGCATCACCTATGTCGAGCTGGATGCGGCTTGTAAGTACAACCTTGAGGCGCTTGAGCAAATTGTTAACTACGCCATGGATAAGGACATACCGTATTTCGCCATCAATGTGCCAAATGACCAGTGTATGAACTGCGGGCACCGCGACGTTATTAACGATGTGTGTCCCCAGTGCAACAGTCATGATATCAAACACCTGCGGCGTGTGACGGGCTATTTGACAAATGATTATAAGACGGCGTTCAACAAAGGCAAGCAGCAAGAGGTGGAAATGCGCGTCAAGCACGAGAGGTTCAATGCATGAGATATGCCAACATCATCTTGGACGATACAGCTAACGGAGAGGGTGTTCGCGTGTCGCTGTTTGTATCGGGATGCAACCGGCATTGTAAAGGATGTTTTAACCAAGATGCTCAGAACTTTGAGTATGGGGAGTTGTATACGCCAAAAACAGAAAAGCTCATCCTAACACAACTTGATTTGCCATATGTTGCTGGTTTGAGCATTCTTGGTGGTGAGCCTCTTGACCAAACGATTGAGGGTAAGTACGACCTGTTGCATCTAATAGCCAAAGTTAAAAATATAGGCAAGACTGTATGGCTATGGACAGGATACACATGGAAAGATGTTGTAAAAAAGAACAGTCTTATTATGCGTTACTTGATTAACTGGGTTGACGTAGTAGTTGATGGCCCATATATTGAAGAACTGCGAGATATATCCCTGCCGTTCCGTGGTTCATCTAATCAGCGCATCATCGACGTTAAGCGCACATTAGATGCTGGACGCGTCGTGCTGTATTCTAAATATTATGACGAGGTAAATGCGTATGACTGATTACACATATCGATTTTATGTCGGCAAGCTTGCTGATGAGCAATTTATCTGCGAGTGTGATGCCGATGATTTGATGGGTGAGCCTATAATTGGAGACATGATTGAGTTGCCCATCACTGCCAACATTGGCGACCAAGACCTATACATCATCAAGCAGCGTATTATCTATGACAACTGCATTGAATTTTTCTGTAAATTATATGATTGGGAGGAATAAAAATGACCAAGTATATGCTGAGATATTTTAGAGATGGCGCTACTGAGTGCCATAAGGAGCATGAGTTTGTGCTTGAGCCGTATGCCCCGTTTGTCATCCCTCGTATTGGTGAGCGTGTATGGTTGCCTAATGTGGACGAGGACGATAGAGATATGGCCGAATATTGCTATGAAGTCGGCATGGTCACATACAATCATTGGGCTGATGGTAGCGACCTGTTCTTGGTTGATATCGACGTGTTTAATGTAATGGATGAGGTATTTGCTGAACTGGATAATTGCGGTGATTGCAACTGTGGAGGTTGTTGCTGATGGCTGATGTTAAGGATTTCAAGGTGGAGGTGCTTCGGCACCCCACCGCCGATGATTGGGCATGGGTTAAAACCTGTACGCTCAATACAGTCGGCAAGCATATGGTCAATCAACCGACAGATGGATGGAAGGTGCAATTACTGGAATCTGAACATAGCCCCATTGAGGAGCTTTGGTTTGGCATCCGTATGACAATCCCCTATTGGGTCAGCGTCCACTTTGTACGGCATCATATTGGCGTCAACCATTATGTCCAGTCTCAGCGCAATGACCGCCAGTCCAAATACGACCGCAATACAGCGCCGCAAGATGAGATGGTCAGCCACATCATGAGCATCGACGCTATGGAGCTGATTCGTATGGCACATAAGCGGCTATGTGGTCAGGCGTCGCCTGAAACCCGCTATGTCATGCAGATGATTGTGGATGAGGTTGTTAAGGTCAATCCTGAGATGGAATCAGTGCTTGTGCCGCTGTGCGATTATCGCAATGGCAAATGTACTGAATTTAACTGTTGTGGAATGAATGAGGTGTAAAATGAGTGAAATTGAAATTGCCGTTAATGATTATTGCGACGCAACAATAATCGCTGAAATCTTGATGAACAACGGTTATGTGGTCATGATGAGCCGCGAGGAGGACTTGTATATCCTCAACGTCATCTGGTCGGCTGGCTGTAACCGCAATGATGTGGTGTTCATGGATAGAGGTGAATTTGAAGAAAAATATATAGAGGTAACGTCCAATGATTGATGTAAAGATTAAACGGCTGGCAGAGACAGCTATTATTCCGACCCGTGCCCATGCCAACGATGCCGGACTAGATTTATATGCCCATCTGCCTGATGCTAAATTCCATGAATGGGGTGGCAATGAGGTCAACGGCATCAAGATTCGTCCTGGCGAGACAGTGATGATTCACACCGGTATTGCCATGGCGATTCCTGAAGGCTACTGGGGCGGCATCTTTGCCCGTAGTGGCCTGTCTACTAAAGATGGGCTTAGACCTGCTAATTGTGTTGGTGTAGTGGATTGCTCGTACCGTAATGAGGTACTGGTCGGTTTGCATAATGATAGCAATGAGACCCGCATTGTGATGAATGAACAGCGCATTGCCCAGATGATTATTCTGCCTTGTCCTGCTGTTAATCTGACAGAGGTCTATTCTCTTGATGTAACAACACGAAATATGGACGGATTTGGCAGCAGTGGTAAGTGATAGGGTAGTTTGATAGCCCATATCTATCGCCTCAAATCAACCAATAAATCCAATTAAACAATCGTAAAAAAATAGGGAACAGATAACAGCAATTGAGCCGCTATTTGTTCCCTATAAATTTAAGCTACAACACCCACACATACGGATTATTCAGTAGCATACGCAGGTGTTATCCATGATCCCTCCTACTCAATTACCACAGAGATGTTGGAATATTGGCAGACGACGTTTGAGTTATATGTTCCGAAAATTATATACAGCCAGCCATCTGTAGGCGCTACAAATGTCCATGACGAGACCCCCGCGCCAGTATCAATGATTGGTTTATAGGAGACGAATTTCCCGTGCCTATCGCACCAAATGTAGCCACCATAATTTGAAGTGCTATGGGCGCACCTAAAAGAGACAGTTTGCCCCTGTCTCATGAAATATGGGACTAAAATCCCCGAATCTGTTCGCACTGTGCTTAACGAAAATCCTGTCTCTGTAACATCGATTACCGACGGAAACCACGATTCGTTGGTAAATATGACGATTCTTGTGCCAGAAAATCTCAATGTACCGTTAATCCAGCGCGTATCATCCGTCGCGATGTATTGCTTGAACGGATAATCTGACGTTGAATCGAATGGATAGCCACCCTCTGATATGGCTTTAATTCCATCCCGTTGCGCAAAGTCCCACGTAGTTGGGTGGGTATTTAACGAATTTATAGACGCCACAAAGCCATCAGGGAATACCAATGCATCAGTACTACTTGTCTTAGCTCTAATAGCATCTGCGACAGCCTTGAGGTCAGTATCGTTTGTTAAATATTCAATTGCCATCAGAAACTCACCCCATTCGCATTATCAACTGTAGCCGCTGCCCATACGCCATTCACGACACGCAGGAATTTGCCGTTGTCGGCTGTTGTGACAGCAACCTCTGGTATAGCATCAACATCGCTTGCCGTCAAGATAACAGCACCCGTCTTACCATTCACGCTAGTAACAGGAGCAGAGCTAAGTTTGCCATTAATCTGCGTCTGGATATTACTTGTCACGCCATCAAGATAACCAAGCTCAGTACTGGTAACAGCACTAACGGCGACCTTGCCGCTTGCGTCGGAAATCAATGCCCTATTAGCCGTCAGATTATTCGACGTGATAGTAGATGCACCGCCAGTGATGGTCGATTGCTTACCATTTAATGCCGTCTGTGTAGCCGTGCTAATCGGCTTATCAGCGTCACTTGTGTTATCTACATTGCTAAGGCCAACATCAGCCTTAGTCAATTCTACTAGTTCAACCTCAGTAGTCTCAGCAGCAGATATCGTGCCCTGTCCATCACCCTGTAAGATGCCGTCGACAAGCACCTTATCTTGTTTAGCATCTACATCGCTCTTGCGTGGGATGGCAAGGTCGTTATTATATAAGGATAGATTTTTCAAGTTATCATCTCCTTGTTTTTATTGTTTTATTGCGTTAGCTTGCAACCAAGCCAGTAAATCACTATCTGTCACAGGATTTGCGAATGTAATGGTGCGATAGGTATTGTCTATCCAAGCGTAAGTTGGTTCCCCAATGTCATCTAAGTTATTATAGACTTGTATATCATCATAAGATATTGCCATTCCATCCATAACAGATGGGAAAAAGAAATCAATGCTTACAAATTGCTGATTGTTACTTTCAAAATCAGCATTAAAAGTTTTATAAGCGCCTTCTTCAACTATACCAGAGACTTGAGGATTTTCATTTATAACCCAAGTTTCACCACTTGCCACAGGACTCAAGAACTTACTGTTTAATCTCAACGCCTTGTTGTCTTTTACATAAATTTTCATATATCAATCTCCATATGTGGATAATGGGGCAACTGTATTTCAAGATGCCCCATTATATAGCTAAAGGTTAATTAGCCCACGATAACCACGCGATAGGTATTAGCAGCAAGAGAGCCAGCGCCATTGATGGTGATGGTCACATTACCGGTGGAATCAACGGTTACATCGGTCATGACCATGGCGCCGCTAGCTACCTCATACACCTGGACAGTGACAGGGGCAGTAACACCATGGGTAGCCTGGTCAATGCTCCAAGTGAATGCGCCTCCAGCGGCAGTCAGAGCGCCATTTTGAGCAGTATATTTCTTCAAAATAGTAGGCAGGGTAGCCCATGTAGGCGCACCAGTGCCATTGGACTTCAAGTACTGACCATTGGTACCAGCAGTAGTAGGAGCGTAAAAGCTTGGCGTCTTGGTGGCAGCACCATTCAAGGTGATGGTGTTGGCGGTAGCGCCAGTATCAATACCAGACAGCTTGGTGAAATCAGCACTGGACATAGCACCAGCAGTAGTGCCAGAGGCAGCGGACATCTTAATGCCTTCGGCGTCAACACTCAGTCCATTACCAGCGACAACCTTAGCCGCAACTTCATTCGTACCGCTGATGGTAATACCATTGCCAGGAGTATACGCATCAACAAGGTCGGCAACATTGATATATACCGGCGCAGTCTGATTCTGCAACACCAGTTTCAGGTATTTACCAGCAGGCTGGCCAGCGGGGTCTTCAACAATCTCACCGCTCTCAACGAACAGGTCTTTGGGGATGTTGATAGCCTCACCGACATTGGTGCCATCCTTTGTCAGGTGGTAAACTGCGGCATAATCAGTGCTGGTCGCATCTTTCGTCAGGTTATACACAGGCACATTGACGGTGGGGGCAGTAACCTTCAGACCAGCATCACTCAGCGTGGCGATGTTGCCCTCTACGGGGTCAAGCTTAATGCCAACAGTGGGGTCAGTAGCAGTGCCTTCAATCACAATACCCTTGTTGGCAGTAGCAGAGACAGACGCGACCTTCTCTTCGGCCAGAGCCTCGGCAGCAGCAGCATCAGCAGACGCCTGAGTAGCAAGAGCCTTTACGCCATACAGGGACAGAGTATCTTTATCATCCGTAGTCTGCCCCAGTGCCGCAGCGCCAATAGCATCAGGTGTGATTGCAACAGCCTCAGTGGAAGTCACGTGACCAGCGGCATCAACAGTTACCTTGGCGACATGACTAGCATCACCAGTAGCACCAGCAGTCACACCAGACAGAGAGTGGCCAACAGTAATGGTCTTGCCTGCGCCATTCACATCCACCCACTTGTTGCCAGTCTGCATGACAAGGGTGTCGGTCTTAGCATTGGCCGCAAGCGTAGCATCCGCAGTCTGACCAGTAACGGCAGTAACAGCCGTGCTTTGTTTTTTGATGGTCACGTTACTATAGGCGTTCTGGTTGACTTCACCACCACCAGCAACGGCGTTTTTAACGGCTGTATCCAGCGCCTTCAGAGCCGCTTCAATAGTCATGTCAGCGGAAACATAGCCATCAGCAACGGGCGTATAGCCGCTCAGGGTTAGGCCAATAACATCAGTAGTGGTGACATCGCCCTTGTTGTCCAACCCAGTAATGACGGCACCAGTGGTGCTACCCTGATTATACACAACGCCAACAGGCCCCCATTCGGTGCCATCATAGCGATAGATGAATTTATCAGTACTGTTATAATAAATCTGGCCTTCCTTGGGTGTAGCAGGTGCCGTGGTCAGAGGCTGAAGGACGGCATTCTGGAGCTCGTTGGTTAAGAGGTCGATGTTTGTTAGGAATTTCATGCTCATAATATATTATCCTCCACTTTTTTAATTCAAATATGCTTTGCCACTAAATGGCGCGCTGAACGTACACGTCAATGCGTTCACGCTGGAATATTCGACATCGCCAATCACGACATTGCCGCCAGAGTCTACGACGGTGACGGATGGATACTTGCCGAGATTATGTGTGATTTCCCATATTGCGGCAGCCGTCACCTGATTAAATTCAAATGTTTTATCAGCTTCACCACCGCCAGCAGCCTTTAGTGTGCCATCGGGCTGTATAATATAGAGGTCAGCAGACGTGTCGCCTACAACCACGATTTTTTGTCCGTAGTAATAGACCGTGTTGGATGAGCCGGGAGCTTCAGCAGTAGCCGCAGCCGCAACGGCGTCATCATAGTTGTCGAAGTACGCATTGTACTCGACTGGTAGTGCCGCAGTCATAGCAAACGGCACCGAGAAGTTTAGCTTAGGTAAATTTGCAATCGCCATAGTTGACCTCCCTTCTTAGATGATGACAGTGTACTTATTTGCTGTATCATTAGGCTTGGCAAAATCAAGCCGGTATACTTTGTAACTGATGGCGGTATACCCAGCAGCCCCCTCCACATTCACAGCCGATTTCGTGAATGCAGATGTAATGTCGGCATTCAGCCCGTTAACATCCTTGATGGACGTAACATCACGCAATGTAGCAGGATAGGCAATCAAAACGACCTGCGCATTGACAGGGATGTTGACAGTAAATGTATTGCCATTAGCCAATGCTTTGCCGGATTTCTGGGCAAGCCCTCGAATTGCGGCGCTATTGATGGTCGTTGTCTTGTCGGTCAACGTGCCATAGAAACTGTTGCGGTAGCCAGTGATAAGGCCAGTCTGTGCCGACTTGGTAGTGCCCCTAATCTGTCCAGTGGGGTATGGCTTCTCCAATGCCGTGATGGGCACTTGACCATCACTATATGTGCCACGAACAGTAATACGATATGCAGAGCTATCGGGCACGATATAAGATGGGAATGTGCCGGTCTGAGTATCACGAGTATCAGCCGTAATATTGTTGCTTGCTGCCCATGTCGTAATAGCAGCACCAGTCGGATTCGGGCCATATTCATATCGGCCAGCATTAAACGTAGCACTATACTGAGGCGTCACACTGGTGCCAACCTCATATGCCTTAGCTGTGGTGCTGGACACACTAACAATGGGCTGAGTAACAGTCGGGTTCTTATCTTCGCTGTATGCGTCGTTCAGAACATCCAACAGGCTCTTGTTGTCAGCAGGGACAGTGACCTTGCCTCCGGTGGGAGTATACTTGCCGAACTGGTATGTGAACACGAGGTCACTATCAAACATGACCTTATCAGCAGGAATGGTACTAATGTCCGCACCGGGCTTTACCCAAAGTTGGCCATTCTCATCCACACCTACAGAGCCGGTCATGTCATCCGTCTTTGCAACTGGCTTCACGCCACCAAGGGTAGTGGCATCTGCCATTGGGAGAGTATACGGTGTGCCAGCACCGATATTGACCCGGGCTTGAGTTTTCTGCTCATCCGTGAACTGCTGGCTGAACACGCCCACATACTGCGACAGGTCAACATTGTTGATACCCGCGTTAATCCACAGGGAACTGACCTCTGAATAGATATAAAGAATCTTATCGTTGCCCATGTCTGTGATGGTCAAAATCAAGCCATCCCAATTCTGGGGCTGTCGGTCATAATTGTCAACCATGTACTGCGTGGCAACAGTCTGCACCGTGGCCTGTGTGGCGTTGATGACCTCATCTTTGTTGCGAATTTGCACAGCTGTAATGTTAGCAAGCTCGGCCTTAGTTGCGTATGTGTTTGCAATATTGTTCCCGTTTGCATCGCCTGTCGCCTTGGCTACTACAACAGTGCCATCGTTGAGATTGCTTGATAACTGGTCAAGATTCTCTTGTACTTGCGCAATGGCATTAGCCTGTGCCGTAGAAACTGGCTTGTCGGCATCAGACGTATTGTCAACATTGCCCAAACCAATGCTGCCCTTAGTAATAGTAACCGCACCAGTCTGTCCATTCACGCTCTGCACGGGAGCATCGGCAACCGTGATATAACCAGCATCATTTTCAAGCTGGCTCACTGTCGTTGGGATGGAATCCTCCTTAGCATAGCCTTGCAAAGCATCTGTTGTGATGTAGCCACTATCATTCTCCAGCTCAGAGGTCTTGGTGGGGATATACGGCTTATTCATCAAGCTATTGTAATCGCCGTCAAAATCGCTGGTTCCTGCTCCAATATTCTCACGAGCCTTTTGCTTCTGTTCGCCGGTCAGATTCTGCGTAATATACTTGACTGCTAAAGTAGTCACATCGCCAGTAAACCCATCAACACTCGTCACAGGATAAGGAGGAGGGTTATTAGCGCTGTACTGCCGCACATTGTCCACATTGTTCAGTCCAACAGTTGCCTTGCTCACGGTCAGCTGGGCAACTTTATCAACAATGGGTTGCTCAATGCCGTTAACCTGAATCGCCGTAATGACGTCATCGCCACCACTCTGTACCTGCGCCCAATATACATGCTCACCATCATTAGTCAAATACCAACCCTTGGTGGCATCACTAATATCGGGCAGTGTACCCTCGGGCAGCGCAACAGGACTCTCTTCATATTTGCGCGTAATCGGATTCCATATCATCCAATAGCCGTTATTGCCAGGCGTTGGCGGGTGATTATTAAGGTCAGTGATTTTTGCCTCAATTTGATAAAATTCGCTAGGCACAGGGTCATATGTAGAACCAGGCTCTATACTATATTTGACCCACATATCAAATGTATCGCTATGATACACCTTGTCACCATCGATACCACGCAACTGAGCCGTGTATTTTCCGCTAAATGGCAACATGGCCGCTGTCAATTTAACAGTAGCCACATCACCAGTGCGCGTCATATCAATAATATTATATAGTTGCTCACCAGTACAGCATTTCTGTGGATATTTAATATCGAGCTTATAACTCCATGATTCGTTGGTGTCAACAGTGACATTGATAACATCAACAAGGTTATTCTTTTCAAATGCAAGAGTCTTATTATCTTGCTGAATTTTAGTGCCCGTTAGGGTTATATTCACCTCTACCAACTCCTTTCATATAGATTAGCCTTAAGGCTCTTCCTCCAGAATAACAGTAATCGTCTGGTCAGCGTTATTAGTGATGGTCTGGGTTTTGCCGGTATATCCCTCTTTCTGCACAGTGACGCTATAAGAATCGCCAATGCCGCTCAGCAGGAACACATTGGTCTTGCCGCTAACAGGGGCGACTTCCTCACTGTCAGCATCCATCACAGTAATAGTAGCCGTATTAGGATCGGCAATGACAGTCAGCAGAAAGCCGTCTTGCAGAGTGACCACGCCGTCAACGACCTTAAAGAAGCGGCCATCCAAACCAACGCCGCAATTACCGCGCACCTTAACAGGGGTGCCAACTTCATCGCCCTCACTATTATGCAGGGTGATAATCTTAGCGCCACCAACATTAACAGTAGTAAACAGAGCGCCATCCCACAGCTGGCCACAGCCGGTCACAGCATTAGCCACATTGACGCTAGTAGTACCAGCATCACAGATGACACCGTTGATGATTTTCATACTTTGGTCTATATTCAGACCACCGCACCATCTAGCCATAATTCAATCCATCCTTTCTTTATCTTTAAGCCTTATCTACCCATGCTAATGCGCCATTAACTACACCAAGCACCTTGCCATTTTCGGCAGTTGTATACGCAGGAATGATAGCATCTACATATTCCTTATCAACCGCATCATCGGCTTCAGTAGGCGCAGCGGTCAACTTGAGCTTTCCAGTCATCTTGCCACCAGATTTCAGAACGGCAGATGCTTGCAGAGCGTTGGTCTTACCATCGCTATATTCTTTGGTAACAGCGTGATTTGCCGCAGTAGGCGCGCCAACAGAAACAGGAATATATTCATTCTGTGTGTCTGCTTTAACAAATGCCGCAGAACCATCTGTTGTACCAGTCAAGCGCGGAGCGTTAGTGCCAGTTGCCTCAATGGTAGCGCCAAGATACAATGGGGCTGGGCCATCAGTGCTAATGCGATGAGCATTGATAATGCCGTGCTCGTTCATGTTTAGGTCAGCATCAACCTGCCCATCATCACCAAGCAAACTGTGGGAATCTACATATGCCTTGGTGGCCGCATCTTGGTCGTCAGTGGGCGTTGCCAAACCAGTAATTTTATGGTTGTTCAAGTCTACCTCGGATTCAATTGCCATGCCGCTATCCGTGTTGCTGATGGACTTGACGCCCATGATAGCGTTGCTATTCATATATAAGTTTCCAGACATTGGCACTGTGCCGTCGGACTTAAAATCGCCTCCTGCGCTATCGCCGCCAGCTCCCTTGGTATTCAGGACAGGGCGCCCCAACTCATCTTTTGTATATTCAAACTGTGCGGCATTAAGCAAATAGCCGCCATCTGCTGCTCTAATCGTTGCCATATATCATTCTCCTATCTTGTAACAATAAGAGCCAGTGGATATAATGCCACTGACTCTTATGTTTTCATGTTGTCGATTCGTAATATGGGAAGAATCTGCTAAGAGATATCGATTGTGTGCCATTGTGTGCCAAATTGACATGTACAGAATCGACCATATATTGGTTGGTCACTGTACCGCCAAGTGGGGTATATGCCACCTTCCAGCCGACATCCAACCAATATATTGGCACAGATTCAATAGTAATAGCATCGTTCAATCGACACCTCTGATATATCTCCCATTTGGCGCGTTGTACGGCCAATTCATCTGACATAATATTATCATAATCGCCGCCATATAACACTAACGGAACAATGCCAAATGTTGACTGCGGGTTTGTCTCTCCCATCCAATACCAGTTACCATTTGGATATAGCTCAATATAATATGTGCCACTTTCATTATAGATGATACTGGTTTGACTAGTGCCGCTTACGCCAATTTCTTTTTGTATGCCGTTCAAATAGAAGCTTGTAAGATTTGCAAATATGTTCTTTTGACTGCCTAGAATCTTGAAGCCTATCTTCGTGTTAGCACCTAAATCCTCCGGCAATCCTTCTACCCAAATATATGGCGTAACATATCCGCCCTCTGCAATCATCTGGATATTCTTTGCCCAATACGTCATATCTGTATTACCGACATAGAACGGGCTGTCAGGATTATCCTCTTGCCATTCTCCAATCGCCTGATAATGGCCAAGCAATTGCCATATATTAGATGATTCTACATACATAATAGTATAGTAGGTATCGGCCTGAAGCTGTCTAGTCCAACCTCCATTATAATTCTCAAGAGTCCTAGCAACCCCATCTTTGAGCTTAATTTGAATTCCTTGATTGGTAACAACAGAGCTGTCCAACACAAACCCAATCATTGCATAATCATATAAGTCGTCGTCAGTCAACTCAGCAACATCAAATGTAATAACATTTTCTGCAACATTTGTCTCAGCCGGGAAGAATGATGCATCATGAGTAGCGCCATATACCTTGATTTTGTTCTTCACACTTTGAAAGTCGATGTTGATAGATTCATTTAGCACATTTTCATGCCAGATGGCATCATCAATTCGAACAGGCTCACTATCTGTCAACGGCAATTGCTCATAATGAAATACGCCATCAGCATCGAAATATATCTGGTACTGCGGCAATATCTGTCTTAATGTATCAAGTATATTATACCATGTGGAGCCAAGGTCGAAACTCATATCATATGGCACCTCTTGGATAGAGCCATCGACGTTTGTACACTCTGAGATGACATATTTAGTGAAGCTATTCTCGGTCATCACCGCCGTCATAACTTCCTTGACATTGCTGCCTTGGGGGATGAAATATTCTTCCAACAAATTGCCCTTGCGCAGACCGGTCAGCAAGCCCATAAGGTCAACCGCCTCAAACGACAGAGTGAATGTCTCGGCGTCATAGTTATAAGTCGGCTGGTTGATGATATATATACCCATATTCGTCCATGCTGTCTCACCAGTTGCTTGCTCATCAATGCCGACATATACCTGTATATACTTGTCGAACCATGCCGTACTATTCACGTCAATGTTAATTTGGTCAGTCACAACGGTGGCTATAGACAATGTTCGACGAATATCACTATTAGAGTTAATAGACACATTGCCGTCTATTACATTGCCGCTCAATGAGCCACCAACAGAATAATCGTAATTCAACACATCAATACGCACAGTGATATTGCGCATCGTCTGCTTTACCGTGTTCACTTGAGCGGCTGTAATAGTAGTCGCCATATCTTATCAACTCCCTTCTGGCGCTGCGAACCCATTAGCTGCAAGGTCATTAACATTGGTGGCGTCGCCAACTTCCATAAATGTCATAGACACATTCATCAACCCCATGCCAGAGCCATCGTAATACGTCACAGACGGGTTGTCGACAATCGCTACCATCCAAATATTGCCGTTCCAATCCTTGAGAATCTTTGGCTTCTTGTTTGTTAAGAACTTGAGTAACGTATCTCGTTCAGCCGCAATAGCCTTACGGTCAATCTTGCCAGTCTTGAGATAGTCACCAGCAAGCACCATGCCGCTCATACTACCCGCCATATAGTTCGTTGCCGCATTACTAACGATGACGGGATATTTTCGCCCAAACGGCTCATGCGCATTAACCTTCTGCGTCTGCTGGAAATTACCATACGCCACATCTGCATAGAATTTGTAAATATCCGTGCCGTCTGTTATGAACACGCCATCAAATTGTGACTTTGCTGTCACAATCAAATAGTTGCCCTCATTTCCATCAAACACAGGAACAAGAGCGTACTCATATTCTTGGTCATCACTTGCCGTATAATCAACGAACGATTGAATGCCACTATTAGTAAAATACAAAGTCGGCGCTGTTGGGCCAGTCAACATAGTCCTAGTTCTGAACTGGGTGACGTTTGTGTAAATATTATTTTCGGCCTGTGTTGGAATAGGCATGGAGAATATTTGCTTTGTCGCAAAGTTATTTCCAGAAAATACAAGTGTTTGATATTGATACGCAGAACCGCTTGGCAAAGACTCTACAACGATAATACTCTCATCTGTCTTAGCACTATAATCGCTACACCATGCCACATTAATATTTTCACTAGTCAACTCTGCGATCTTCGTCACGCCATTAAAGGAATCGTTTGCTTTGTATAGTACGCCACATATAATGAAATAAATATTCCCTGAATTTGGTGTCAAGATGAAGATCTTGCCCTTGCTCGGCTCAGATGTGTTAACACTTACTTCGCCTAGCGTATCAATGCGCGTCACATCGTCGTCTGATTGCCAAAAGAAAATATGAGTGGCGCTTGAGTTATCGCTACTGGCAGCCACACCGGCAATAACATTGTTCTTTGATACTCCAACATTCGTCAATTCATAATCAGATAGACTAGAGTCTGCAAGCAGATTACTTTCGTTACGGAAAAGAAGCCGACCATCCAGGCACATAACAATTAGTGGAGATGCAGACGTAGAATTATACCACGCCATATCATTTACGCTATATTGTCCAAACTTATGTAAGTTCAAATCACCAGACACAATAATAGCAGAATCTAAACTTCCGTATGGCGATGGAGTAATCAGTACACTTTTTGTACTATAAGAAAACAAGTAAATATATCCGTTAATTGAGAATAATGGAAACTGGACATTGCGAACGGGCGGAGTTGAGTACCCGTCAACTATCGCACGGTCAAATTGTTCTAGCTCTTCCATATGAATAGAGCTTGAAACATAATCAAGCATTACGCCTATAATTCTACTGTTGACATTATCTTGATAGTTGGAGAAAGAAAGCAAACATACTTCTTTTTCATATACTAATGAGTCATAGACAAAAGAAATGTTGGGATTATACTTACCATCAACAAAATAGTCCGCTGCTAAAGTTGCAAAATTTTCATCGCCATAGTACACCAAACAACCGACCGAGCATTGCAAGTTATCGGACATGTACAATAGCAGATAAGTAATTTGAAGTCCATCTTTATCGCGCCCTATTACATACTGCGCAGTTTGATTGGCAATATAATCAAAGAAATCGTCCGTTGCATCATTTATCAAATTACCCACAGAGGATTTTTCGATATCTAAATAGCATTGCTTTCTATTAGAAACACCAAGCAATACATATTTAACAGCGTTACTGGTAGAACTTTGACCAGATTTTATAATAGGGATAAGCACTCGGTATACATCAGCCGAACTTTCAGTTGGCAAATTACCAATAACTTCCCAAGAACCTTGAACAAGTTTATCGATTTCTCCGGATTGCTTTAGGCAATACAGTTGCTGGTCAATTCCAACAAAATCAACAATGTCATTACTTAGCACCAAAGAGTTGAACTTCTCCCATTTACCAGATGCGTCATTTGAATTTGCCCAACATTCCCAGCCATCCGTTGTTTTCCCAATACATATTATCCTTTCAACGCCATCTTGGAATGCATTACAAAAGAAACATTTGGCACTAATCAGTTCGGAAAATTTCGACAATATATTCCGCGAATACCATTTATTATCATCAAAATATTCTACTCCTGTGTCGCAAATAACAATGGCTGGATAACTGTATCCATAATTATCTTTTGTCGCAAAGCAATAGTGCCTCATATTCATTGCGTTGCCTGTGGGTTTTGTTATTGGATTAGCATCAGCATATCCCAATTTGCCGATTGTAATATATCCGTCTCTGCTTGATGTGGTCGGCATGAACTTTTCTCCCCATGCCAAATTAGACAACATTGTATTTGAGGTTATTCCATCGGACGTACCAATAGGAGATATAGCATTCCCTATTTTCCAATTTACGCCATCATCGCTTGTAGTGGCAAGACGTAAGGCGGGTTCACCACCGGTTTTGACCAAAGCGTCACCATTAGCACTCATAGCTTGAAAACCAGTGATTTCAGGTATTGTTTGGTTCTTCCAGCTGACACTGACAGTGCTAGGTCTAGTGGAAATATCGCCAACAGACATTGTTGCCCAGTCAAAACTATCAACCTTACGCCTCTTAATTTTTATTTGGTCAATATTTTCAGGTATCTGAGACCAATCAATATATCCTTGCATATAACCATCTTGACAATTTGCCGATACCCCAATGCCGCCTTCAACCACAGGTTGCTCATAGGACACAGTGATAGAAACGCGCCCCGTCGAACTTTGCAAGCCAGATACAGAATTGACGTTACATTCTACAAAATATGAGGTGTTATCCGAAAATCCAGAAAATTTATGCGACAAAATAATGGGCGGAGAAGAAACTGAAGATGGATGCTGAATGCCACTAGTCGAAATTAAAACACCTTGAACATCATATAGATTGAATATATAATCACTAACGCCATCACCTTGCGCTTGATTATAGGTTACATTAAAGTTAAATTCAGACGCATCAATAATACCGCCAGAAGGCATGTTAGAGAACGTCAGGGTGGCAGCGGCATAGCAATTGAATTGAATAGTGTTAGACTTGGGCGACAACTCCCCAGCTTCATTCGTCGTATTAACATATGCCGTGTAAGACTGCCCATTGACCAATGTATTGGCTGGCAATGTATGTGTATAACTTGTAGAGGTTACAGCTTTATTATACACCACAACGCCAGTTGATTGATTCGTTATTGTTAAGGTGTTGCCTTCAACCTTATCACCGCCCAATACACTAAATGTGAATGTGTATGCTTGTGTTGCGTCAAACGCTCCAACATTTGCCAAAATAGGTTTAGTTAATGCCATCAACCTCACCTCCTAATCTTTCCGTTATTTTCGTTAATGAACACATCATGCCGTCACATCCTTATGCTTGCGAATGACAACGATACCATCAGCCGGTTCAACGTTATAAGTACCACCATTGCCGGAGTTGGGAATAGTAGCGGTCAAATTATTGCCGCCACCAGAAGCGTACAGGTCGCCGTCCACTTCACCGAATTCGCGGGTGGTAGTACCCTGACCAGTTCCTCCTTTAGAGGCGCTGTCGGTGCCGTCGCTGCCGTCAGTACCGCCCGCCGCTTTGCCATAGCCGCCGGAACCACCACCGCCACCGGAACCGCCATTGCCGCCAGATTTGATACTGCTGCTGGTTCCGTTAGCCGAACGTTTGCCGCCTGCTGCCGACGCAGAGAATGCCGATGACGCACCTCCGTCGGTGGAGTTGTTACCATTTATGCCTGCTACGCCTACCCCGATAGAATAGGCGGTATTTGCCGCCAGCACCACAGACCGCACCGTGATGGTATAACCTGCGCCGCCGGAGCCACAGTAGAGACTTCCCGAACCGCCCCCAGCACCAACCAGAAACGCGTCAACAACCATGTTTTTCAACGGCGTGAACGTGCCACTGGACAGAAACTTGATGCGCCAGTTCCCTTTACCGTCCTCAAGCACCTGATATGTGCCATCGCCGCCTGTCCATTCAAAGTCAATGCCGATAATAGGAGCAGAGATGGACGGCTCTACAGTGCTAGCACCCCCAGTAATCAAGAATGCCTTGGATATATTACTATATGGAACAAATAGCGGCTGAGCGCTATTAATTTGTGGCATAGTACCAAAATACTTGACCGTGTATTCGCCGCCATTAGCCGCCACTACACACGTCTTGTCGGCATTGACAGATACCACGCGGCATATATAGATGGCTGCTGAATTTTTCATGGCTCTGCTTACCATTATCTCGATGGCGTCTAAAATTTCATTATTTACATCCATCTATTTCCTCCATGTCGATATAAGCGGGCAAGTCACCTCACCCGCCTATATGCATATATTTTACACTGTTCCGAAATTGGGTTTATATGTCCGCTGATATGCCAGATTGCGCAGACCGCTAATAAATTCTTGCGGATTCTGGACATTAGGCAGCGATACATTGGCAATATTGAATATATCTGTCTTGCCACCAATATTGTTTAGATTTTGCAAAAATTTGGTCGGGTCATTAGCAAAAGACCATAATGTTGCGGTTTGCTTGGCAGGGATTATGCCGTCGCCTTGATTGAGCACACGCAACTCCGGGCCTTGTTCGCCAACCATGGATATACCACCGAGAGTGGATAAGGCGCCTTTAGCATACTTATCTATCGCCTTAGCAGCTAAGATGTAAGCAACGTCCTTACTCTTCCCCGTTTGTACGTAACCGTTAACCTGTCGCGTATATTTAGAATTGCCCGCAGCATATTGAGCTTTTCCCCTATCATAAGCGGCTTTTGCTTTATTGTATGCGGTTTGCCACGTCCACCCTTTGTTTTTTAGTTTTTGAGTCTCGCCATCATCCCAATATCCATCCATAGTCCAACCAAGATATGCTTGTACGCGTTTAACCCAAATATCTGTTGGGCTACTTGGTTTATACGCCGTTAAATCCTCGGCTGGTGGTTTCGATGGTGTACCACCACCGGGGTCATAATCAGATGGCGGATTCTTTATCTGGTCGATCTTAGCATTCCAATTATTAACATAAGAACCTAATTCCTTCAAAGACGAATCATATTTGTAGGACATGGAGTTGATAAACTCTTGCCATTCATTGATACGGTCTTGTAGGATTTTCTTTTCTGCATTCAACCCAGCTAGCTCGGCTTTTCGCTCTTCCTCAATCCGTTTCTTTTTCTTCTTGATTTCCTGTTCTTGATAGAACTCCTCAAGATTGGACTGAGCCTTAGCGATGGCATCAACATCAGACAGATATTGGAATCGGCCATCCTTGAATACCATCTTCTTGCTAGCCTTAGCCTCGGTCAGTGCTTGAAGCAGCTTTTGCAGTTGGATTTGCTCCTCAAGGGCATCATTGATATCCTCAAGCTCCTTCAGCTGGGCATCATACTTCTCGTTAACGGCATCAATTTTATCTTGGATAACATCCTGCTGTGCTTGCAGTTGCTTGATTTGAGATTGAGCTTCTGACCGGCGAGTGTCGGTTGCTGTTGAGGAGGTTTTGGTACTAGGGGTAGATACGGACGGCACCTTTACACTAGGAACATCGACCGTTCCCGTAGACGGCTGATAGTTAGAGGTCAAACTAGCCCATTTGCGGCGTATAACCTCAGCCTCCGCCTCTTGGCGCGTCATTCCCTTAGTCTGTATCAGACCTTTGACTGTCTGCTCGTCCCACCGGTCAAGTTGCCACTTGGGAATGTTGCCGCCAGCATTAAACACGGCGTTGATAGCTTGCATAGTATAGCCAGCTTGCAATGCCAGTGCTTGTAATGCGGACATCTGCTGGCTGAAATTCAGCCCTGTATTGCTAGCGTTAATTTGAGCCGCCACCAAATTATACAATGCCTGACCAGTATATCCAGCCTGTTGCGCTTCAGCAATTAGGCCATTGACCACAGCCTGAGCTTGAGCCGTTTGCCGCTGTTCAGCTGACATCAAATTCAGCAGGGCGCTCTCTTGGATTTGATAACCATTAGCCGTTTGCACAGCACCATCGGCAAGTTGAGGATAAAGAGCGATCAACTGCTGATATGTTGCTTCGGTGACATAGCCGGTATTGGTAAGCTCGGTATACGCATTAATAAGAGCTTGAGCGCCATTAACCGCCACATCATACGCATTTCCAAGCGCATAATATGCGTCATACATGCGTTGCTGGGATTCGGTCAATGTATCGCCACGATCAACCAATACCTGTAGCCACTCAATTTGTTCGGCTACTGCGGCATTGACCTCATCAAATCTCTTACGTTGGGCGTCTGTAATCTGCCCTGTTTGCTCAAGCTGATGGCGATATTCCTCAAGCTGACGAGCCGCTTCTTCATATGCCGCTTCGCCGCCAACCGTCACATCAAACGTAGTAGACATACGGCGGCTAGTAGAGCCACCTTTTGTTATCGTCTTTTGTTCGCCAGTGTTGAATATAAAATTTTCAGCCTCAGACTGTGCGCGTTCATATTTTTCTTGATTCAGCAGTTCAAGATTCTTTTCAAGTTCCTCATTCTGCTTCTCAAGAGCAGCCTTTTCCTCAAGAATCTCGCTTGTTCTAGCGTTCCACGGCATTGCATTGATTTCATCAAGCCGCGTCTGGTTATTCTGGAGCTGGCTATTTATCGAGTCAATTTCTTCGTTAAAATCAGATAGTGGCTTATTGACCTCATCAACATATTTTTTAACACCATAAATTGCAAGTCCAAGCGCAGCAATGCCAGCTGTTACACCGGCAACTACTGGATTAATACCACCTAATGCAACAGCGAAACGTTCTACAATGCCAACGCCTGGTCCAGCTACCGAAAATATCTTGGTAATTGTCGATACTATAGCCCCACCCTTCATGAACGCCATATAACCCTTGAGCACACCTTGCAGACCAGTCAGTGCCGTAGTAACCAACACTACTCTTGTTGCAAATTGCCCAAATGGCGTATTCAACAATTCAAGAAACGCATTGGCAAGATTGAGGACGCTAGATATCATCTCTTTAGTGATGACGTTGTTTGCGAAATCTTGGAATGTTGCCTTAAGATTGTTTGTTTGTGCTTCGAGGCTTTCCATATACCGCTCGTTCTCCTGCGCGGCAGAACCAGCGGAATTGTATGCTGTTTCCGTTGCTCGTACTGCCGTGTCCATGTTGGACATAACAGAAGCAAGCACCTTGTATTGGTTTGTCTTTGTGTTAAAGCAAGGTCGCTAATCTTGCCTGATAATGTTGTTTATTTCTTTCTTATATCTATCCATTTCTCTGCCATTAAATATCCACCATGCAGGCAACTCAAGATATTTAATACCACAAGATATACAATAGTCCCTCTTTATCTTATCCAATCTTTGCCGTTCTTCAAGGGGTTGCGCAAATATTGGGCTTTGATAATAATGCTGTTGCCCATTCACCTCAATGACGGCATTGATGGTTGGCAGATAAAAGTCAAATGGCAACGCTCGTTTGTTCCTACAACCATCAAATCTATACTCTTTGATATATTCAACACCAGCCCTTATCAAGTATTGCTCAACCATATATGCCAAAGTAGATTGTTTGCCCTCACATCGTTCACATCGTATACGGTTGTTGCTCACCACTTGACACCATTGAGCCATATATGTCTCGTGGCAATCACAACACTCAAACGGCAAATAATCTACTCGTACCTCAACAGTGGCATCGTCATCAATGAGCAATTTCGCGGGGATGCCATTATCTGTCAAATACCGCTTCATGTTAGCAATGGTATATGGATTATTTTTATGGAACTTAATAGGTGTTGTGTGACCATAGATAAGGTTTGGCACAGTTGTCTTATATCTATACCCATCGGCATCTTCAATACATATAGAACGATAGCCAGATTCGGCTCCATCCACCAACTTATATCCCATTGGCTCAAGCAACTCATTGATATAATTTTTTGTGAATTTTGAGTCGCGCTTGTAGCCACAATCGTTACATGTGTCTTTCATAGTGGTAAGCAAGTGATTATAGTGCATATAATAAATAGCGCCACATGCGCACCTAAACGGCAATTTCTCTTTCTGGCCATTTGGGTTATCAGTTGCCAACAACTCACATTGCAAGTCATTAACCCTGATAAAATTGCGTAAATTCTTTAACGTGTACGGGTTGGTTTTGGCAAATCTTGCTGGCTCCTTAGTTCGCTTATCGGCCATCACATCAAATGACAAAGAATATTCATAGCCGTCATCGTCAGCCAAGTGCATCTTTTGCTTTGTACCATTGTATTCACCATCTACGACATATAACCCTCTTTCCTTTAAGACCCCATTAAAATCCCTTTTCATGCAACACCTCCTTCCAAATATTTTTATAAACAACATCATCCTCGTGCTTTCACACGACGAACAGAACATATTTTACATTGATAAACAATGCGCAGACTCTTTGGGCGATTAGCTATCGCCTACTCTACTTGCTTCGTCGGCATTTGCCGCTTATTCTATCTTATTAGATAGTTACATTTATCAACATTGTGCTGATTGCTTTCGATGTTCGTTGAACGTTATTCTACATTTCAGCAGAATCTTCGCTGCGGATTGACCATATATCCTTATCTCTTTTACCACATCTTGATTAATTACTCCAAGCCCTTATCCATGTCGCCATGATAAGTTGGTGTATAAGGCTCTTAGGCATCCACGCATCAGCGCAGATGTGGGGCATCACTCCCACCTTCCCCGTCAATTAAGTCTGTCACGGGCCAATCAATAACCCGCAATGGTGTCGCCAAGCGCAACTCTCTGCGCCTCTGTCATACTATCCCATGTCGGCTTTAACTCTGTCAGCACATCATAGGTGCTCTTGAGGTTGCCGTTTGCATCTTCAACGGCAATACCATATTCTGCCAGAGCATCTTGATTTTTGACAATACGAGCCGCAATGGTGTTCAAACCACGAGCAACTTGTGCAAATGTTCATCAGGGGGTCGCTACTTCCCTAACGGTTTGATGAAATCATTAAATTTTTCTTTCCAATCTCCATTGCCAAAGCAGAAGTAAGGAATTCTCAACAATGAAATATTATTGGACTCACAATATTTTTCTTTTATCTCGTCATGCTTTTTCTGAAGCTCAAATCGTTTGCAAATATCAGCAGAGTCATTGCCAAATCGAATTGGTTCAAAGTGCTGTTCCCCGTCAATCTCAATCAAACAATCGAACTGCGGCAAGTAGAAATCAAATGGGAGCGGTTTGACATCTCTACATCCATTAAAACGATATTCCATCTTGTATTCCAAACCAATAGAATCCAAGTAGTTTCGAAACGTCCTTTCATACCTCGATTGCTTCTCGCAACAATGAGGACAAACATCTCTTCCGTCCATCCACTTATACACGCTTCGCTCAAATGTGTTTCCACAAGAACACTTAAATAGTACTTTTGTTTGAGATGCTGACGGGTCGAAAATTTCTAAAGGTTCAGACTCAAGCCCGTTCTTTTCTGAATAAACCTTCAAGTTGTACACAAAATATTTTTTATTTGAAAACACATTAAACGACTCTAATTTTCCTTTAATAATGGCTCTGATGTTCGCATTGATTCGATAGCCAGTGGACAACTCCTCAACATCAACCTTAGAATCTGCAGTAATAAATTCTGGCATATCTAAAATCTTATACTTTGTCTTGTCAATTCTGCCAAGCCATTCCTCCGTGAATCTTTCCCTATGCGCATCGGTTTGGATTCTACGAGAGCACAACTTACAACACAAACGCTCTCCATCATTCAATATATGATCTAAGGTTTTTGAAAATGGATGACCATTTGAATCAATCATATCAACAACCATACGATATTTGCCACTTTTTCGAACCCCACGAGCATCTACAAAAACAACCTTGTCGTCCTTACTCTTAATCAGCGCGGCAATATTTTCCTTGTAAAACGGATTCTTTCTTCCGAATAAAATTGGGTTTCGATTGACTTTGAACGACGTAAACGAGACCACCGCCCTATATTCCCCGCACGAAATCAACATTGGCTCATGTACCCCGATATAGTCAGACAGTAATTCCCATCCACCATGCGATTTCAAATATTTCCTTACTTCTTCTTGCGAAATTTTCTTCATTTCATCAAACTCCTTATATTCTCATATAATGTTCAGACCATATCTTAACCAAACAACATCTGGTTTGTTCCACTTCGGCACGCTTGCGCCTACTCCTATAAAAGGATGGTCGTTGGACTTTCATCCTAACTCTCAGGATGATTAGCTGCGGGTTTTCTCGATGTCTATACCTTTTTTACTATACCTCAGCCATTACGCTTTGCCATCATGCACGTTTCCGCCATGACTTAGTAGGTATGGTTTTACAAGATGTTCCCGTCAATTCAAAACATTTTTACCGCAACCCACAAATTAAGCTGCGTCCGGTCATGATTTCTGTACCGGCTGTGACTACATTGATATTAGTAAGGGGTCGTTATACCCTCACGAATTGCATAATATACATATGCAACTCCTTATGCTTTCACATAAGATTAGACTATATCTTATATCTACATAGCAGATATCAACCCGTTTCCCACCACTTGATGGTATGCCGCCGAAGCGGTCTTACTAGTCGTTGAACCTTCATCTTGTATCTAAAGATGCTTGGCTGCTGATTGCCCAATCCTTATCTTTATCACTATACCGAGTGCGTTAAACTCGCCACCAAACCATCACTGATTTAACTTAGTAGATAAGGCTCTAAGGGGTTTCCAGTCAATTAGGGTTGTTTTATTAGACCAAGTTTTAGCCTAAGATTTGCTCAAATTCATTACCGTAAGTTGCCATACCGCTGGAAGCAATTTCCATGGCATTACTCAGGTCATTAGTGCCTACCGAGAAATTATTGGCCACCTCATTGTATGCGTCGATAACATGAGTTGCCCATTCCGCCTCCTCGCCAAATGCACGAATTTGCGAAACAATAGATGCAGCCGCATCCTCAGAACTAACGGCAGTATCCGACACGTTTTGATACGCCGCTGCAACGCTTGCTAATGTTGCAGCATCTTGGTCGTTAAAGCCGCTCTTTCTAAATGTAGCAGCCGCAGAAACCATCTCTGACGGTTATTTCATTTCACTTGCGATATCGCTCAATAACGCCATAATCATTATCCAGCTTATCCTCATGCCGAACCTGCTGTTGGCGTCTACGGCGTTCTTCATCAGTCATGCCGCTATTGCCATTACACCCATCAATAATAAATTTAATCGGCATATAGATAAACCAAATCGCCAAGAAAACAATACATAATGCCATAATGTTATCCTCCTTAATATAATGGCTACATCATAACATATCGCAAGATAAATGTCAAGGGGTTTTCAATCCCTTCCCGAATAATTCTTCGCCCTATAATTTTGTCAAGTAAAAATCAAATTTACTTGACATTTGGAGGGTCGCCCTGTATATTCTGTTGACCTTTCCGCTCATCACGGCTTGGTGCCCAATCTGCCCTTTTGTCCCGAATAATATATACTATTCGTTACATAGCACTTAGGCGTTTCCACCATATGCCATCCTTGTCGTTTTGATGATTTCTCACCAATGTGATTATCTGCACATTTTTCCAGCGAGTTTTTGCCGTTTCTGCACATTTTTACATGGATTTTTATGCAGTAAAATCACATTTTTTCGCACTTAACTATCAATCTCAAGTTTATGCTGTGGTGACAAGGCTCTGGAGGCTTTCAAGGGTTTAGGGGCTGTTCTCAGTGCTGGTTTACCATCCCATCACTCCGGCTCAGACCGATTTGGTTTACCGGTTCTTGCTACATTTTTGCCTGCTTCAGTTAGTCCTTGGACATAATTATCTAAGGACGCTCCCTGCAACTCGGTGACTTTACGCAGTTCCGTTATTGCCGCGTCGACTTCATATGTCTGATCTGCAAAACTCT
>OIYG01000103.1_pt1 | contig 92924 bp, 89 predicted proteins | sample 1587861 | NCBI WGS metagenome assembly OIYG01 (sample SAMN03283272) | human gut metagenome | biome: human-associated habitat; material: feces | host: Homo sapiens | place: Peru | collected 2012 | reverse complement strand
ATTATTAGACATTGGAGTACAATTTCCTAAAAAAGCATAAAAAAAGAAACTTTTTTATAAGTTTCTTTAATAAAATATGTTATTTTTCAACTTCTATCTCATCGTTAACTGTCTTGTTATCAATTAAAGTAATTGTAACTAATGTTAGCAGTAATACTAATAATAGCATAAATATAATTGATTTATCCCTCATAACATCACCATAATCATCTTAACCTTTATTTGTGATAAATAAGTGTATATTATATGAAATCTTTTTTTAATTCAGTAATGATTTTATCTATAATCATTTCTTTGTTCTTTTCTCTTGTATCTTGATTCACTTTAATGGAAAATTCATTAAAGGCATCATTATCTTTGTTGTAAATGCTTATATAAACTATATTGTCTTCGCCATATGGATTATTCTTATCAACCCTGTTAAGTTTACCTGTTACACCTATACCATAATTAGAATTAGTAAAATTACTAATAACTTTACTCATATCTTTAGCAACTTCACTACTATAAACAGTATATTTATCAATTAGTTCTTTTCTAACTCCCATTTTTATTTTGTATTCGTTGGAATAAGTAACTGCACTAAACTTTAATACTTCACTGGCTCCCTCAATATTCGTAATAGCGTTTACTATTCCACCTCCAGTACAAGATTCCATTGTGGAAATAGTTTTATTGTTTTTAGTTAAAAGTTCAATTAATTCTTTCATCATACATCACCTTACTATATATATTTTAGTACTAAAACATGAAAAAATCTACATATATTTTGGTATGAGGGAAGATATTAAGAACAAGAAAAACAGTATTATAAATGGTAATTTAATTACTAGTATTTTATCTATTATTTCAATTATTTTAGGTATAGTAATTATCTTAGATCAAAAAAAGAAAGCTAATGGTAGAAAAGAGTTTCTTACTAATGAAGAATCCCAAAGATTAGCTCTCTTAACTAAATTAATTTCTTTATTTATTGTTCTCTATTCTTTAAATCTCGATTATCAAAGTTATAATCTTGCCAAAGTTACTAATCAAGATACTTCATCTTTACGTTTAGAATTAGTAGCATCTTACCTAGCAATTGTTATTTCTTTAATAAACTTATATGTAGTAATTACTGATTATAGTAATACTAGTTTCCAACCAGCAGAGATCGAAAATAACACCTTATTGTAATTACTAAATATCAGATTTTAAAATCTCAATTACTGGGCGAACCCCAAAAAAATTACTTCTAGAATAGTTTTCCACAGTTGACCCAACATTATAAATAATTGCATAAACATTTTCACCATACGACGTTGATGACCAGTATGAAGTTAAATAGATCCAACTAGGAGCATTAGCACAGCTACCGTTAGCCTCACAACCAAGCGAAACATATTCATTCTTTGTTATTAATCTTGCATTATATATTCTTGCATCTAAACTTTCTAAGTAAGTCTTATATGACTCTATATGTTTATATAGTTTTGAATTAGAATCGTAAATATTGCATTCATTGCTATCACAACTCCAATAATTTAATGTTGCAAATGCTAAAGTCCCATAAGTAGTAGTCCCCTGCAAAAAACTATCTTGTTTTCCTGTTCCCTTGTAAGTTTTTGATTCACCACCAGATGCAGGGGCACCTGCTAATGGAGTTATTTTATAGGAGTTATTACCAATTGCATGAGACGGATTTTTTTCTTGTGTTGTTGAACCAGTTGATGATGTATCATTAACATCTATATCTAAATTATACATTGCTAATGCAGCTACTTTAGTATCATCACTTGATATTATATAAAACTGTTCGTCGCCTATTTTTATAATAGAACCCACACTATTAATGTCTCCTGATACTACTTTTACCACGCTATTTTTGTCTATAACAATATCCTCACTTGTAATTGTTTGTCCTACATCTTGAACATAATTTATATTTATAGATAATACATTATTTGTTTTTTTTGGTTGAGTAGTAATTGATTCATCATAGCTTATTTTAACATTAAATGTAGTTGTTGCTTTACTTGCTAGTTTGTCTCCTTTTTTGATACCAGTTATCTCAAACTTTATTGCATCGCTTCCAGTCTCACTTGCTATTATATTATCTATTATTGCATTTAGTGTCCCGTTATTTGCCACTGTTATTCTATATATAATATTATCTCCTGGACTTGTTAAATCTACATTAAAGGTTGCTGTTGTTCCACTTGCTGTTGGAGGATTTGTAATTGTTATTCCACTAGTTTTTGACACCTCTTCTATTTTGGTGAATTCTACATTCCAAGTTGATTCTATGCTTGATGTTCCAGTAATTGTTAGCTTTGTTGAAAAAGCTGCATATCCTACTGCCATTATGCATATTAAAGTACACATTGTTATCACTATTATCTTTTTTGCGTTCATATATTTATCTTTCATTGTACCTCCGTATCATCTATCTATAATTATACCCATTATTTTAGAATATTCGCAAGATTATTTTATATTTTTTATACTCATTATACACTCATTAGATATTTTCAAATCTCGTAATTTTTCTTCACCAAAAAAGACAACTTTTTAGTTGCCTTTACAATTATTTTATTTCTTCTTTTACGTATTCAAATATTTCATCTAGGAATTCTAGTGTTTTACCCCCACCTTGAGCGAAAGAGTTAGAACCTCCTCCATTACCTAAAGATTTTAAAGAAGCATTCTTAACTAATAATCCTGCATGAGTAGCAATACTACTACGACAAACAAAGTTTACATTATTACCTTTTACATTAACAATAAATACTAATCCTTCTTTGATATTGTTCATTAAATTATCAACAATACCTTTTAATATTTCCATATCATAGTTATCTACTCTAGTAATAATCACTTTTTTACCATTAACTTCTTCTATCTTGTTTAAAAATTCATCTAAATTATTACTTGCTTTATTTAATTTTTCTTCATTATATTTTTTCTCTAGTTCTTTTACTTCTACTTGAACATGTTCTAATTGATTTTTATTTGCGATTATATCTTGATAAGAATTAAGTCCTGATTGATCTAATATAACATCAAATGATAAATCAATTCCTTCTTCTTTAGCACTTTCTAGAATATTTTTTGCTTTATCAAGTAATTTTTTTATTTCCTCAACGTAATTTTTTACTACTTCTGCTATAGCACTAGTAATATTATCATTAGTTGCAGCTTCAATTCTATAGACATTACTTCCTTTAGATTCTAGTTTTACTATTGCTAGCTCTTTTATATCACTAGTATTTTTTACATGTGTACCACCACATAATTCAATAGAATCTCCTATAGTAACTACTCTTACAACATCTTTATACTTTTCACTAAATAATGCCATGGCACCTAATTTTTTAGCTTCTTCTAGTGGCATTTCTCTAATTAAAACATCACTATTCATTTGAATTTTTTCGTTACATAATCTTTCTATTTCTAAAATATCATGTTCTAGTATTTTACCAGTAAATGTAAAGTCAAATCTTAATCTTTCATCATCTACATAACTACCTGCTTGATGAATATTACTTGATAATACATCTTGTAATGCTTTTTGTAAGATATGAACACTACTATGGTTTCTTGCAATTTTCCTACGACGTTCTTCTATTATTCCAATATGACATGGACCATTAGTAATTGTTCCTTCTACTACTTCTACTTTATGTAAGTGTTGACCGTTTGGTGCTTTAACAACGTCAACTACTTTTGCTTTAAAGTTATCACTCTTAATAGCGCCTATATCACTTACTTGTCCACCTGATGTTGCATAGAAACATGTTTTATCTAAAACTACATATCCGGTATCAGAAATAGCATCTACCATGTTATCATCTTTAAATAATGCAATAATATCACTATCCATTTCATAAGTATCATATAAGAACTCACTATTATCTTTAAAGCTTAGTAATACTTCATTTTGAATATGCATATTGGCATTATCTTTTTGATTACTTTTAGCAAGTTGTCTAGCTTCAGTCATATATTTATCAAATTCTTCTCTTGAAGTAGTTAATCCTTCTTCCTCTAAATATTCTAAAGTAAGTTCAAATGGGAAACCATAAGTATCATATAATTTAAATGCATCATATCCGCTTATAGTTTTATCTTTAGATTCAGAGATTAATTGATATAGTCTTCTTTCACCTTGTTCAAGAGTTTTATAGAATAATTCTTCTTCTTGAAGTACCAAAGTTTTAACAAATCCTTTTGATTCTACTACATCTTTATAGCTATCTCCCATAATATTTGCTACTGTATCAACTAATTTATATATGAATGGTTCATTCATTCCTAGTTTTTTACCCATTCTTACACTTCTACGTAATAGTCTTCTAAGTACATATCCACGTCCAGTATTTTCAAATATTGCGCCATCTGTTAGAGCCATAGTAATTGCTCTTATATGATCTGCTATTACTTTATAAGGCATTTCTCCATTATATTTTTTACCAGTTATTTCTTCTATTTTCTTAATTATTGGTACAAATAAATCTGTTTCGAATGTAGAGTCTACTCCTTGGAATATACAGCACCATCTCTCAAGTCCTGCTCCTGTATCAATATTTTTATTAGGAAGTTCTGGATAATCTTTTCTATCTAAGTCTTTTTTGGAATTAAACTGACTAAATACATTGTTCCATATTTCTACATAACGTTCTTGTTCTTCATCTTTCATAAAATGTTCAAGAGCTTTACCATCAGCATCATATTCACTTCCACGGTCATAGAATATTTCACTATCAGGTCCACAAGGTCCTTCACCTATCTCCCAGAAGTTACCATCTAATCTAGCTATATGGCTTGGATCTAGTCCTAGATTTATCCATTTATTAAATGCATCTTCATCATCAGTATATACAGTTACATATATCTTTTCTTTAGGAATTGCAAACCATTCTTCTCCTGTTAATAATTCCATTGCAAAAGTTAAGGCATCATCTCTAAAGTAATCTCCTACTGAGAAGTTTCCCATCATTTCAAAGAATGTTTGATGACGTTTAGTTACTCCTACATTATCTATATCATTAGTACGAATACATTTTTGAATACTAGCTAGACGCTTATTATCTGGTACTACTGTTCCATCAAAATATTTTTTTAGTGGTGTTACTCCTGCATTAATAAATAAAAGGCTATCATCATCTATTGGTACTAAAGGAGCACTTTCTAATATTTTATGTCCTTTACTTTCAAAGAATTTAAACCACATATTTCTAATTTCTGTACTAGTCATTGTCTTCATTTACTACACCTTCTTTTTTTAATACTTCTATTACATCTTTTTGTAATTTATCTAATGTATCATTAATTAAAATATAATCATAATCATGGTAATCATTCATAGCATTTTCTATTTTATGTTGTTGCTGTTCTTTAGTCATTTCAGTCTCATAATTAATTCGCTCTACTTTAATTACTACTACATCATCAAAATGTTCTTTTATACTTTCTATTTCTAAAGGTACTCTTATATCAGTTACTACTGCTACATCAAAGAAGTGACTTAATATATCTAAGTCTTCTACTGTACGATTAGCAAAGAAATATGGTTTATTTAATTTACCTCTTATAACATCAGTTCCTAATTCCTGTAATAATGTTCTAGGTTTAGTCTCTTCACTACCATCCCATCCAAAGTAATCTTTTACGTACATTTTTAAGTATTTTGCAATTTGTGTACGACATACTTTGATATTGTTTTCTTTGCAATAATCACAAATAAAATTACCTATTGTATCTTTTCCATGACGTGATGCACCACTTACTAAAAATATTTTCATATATTTCTCCTTTCAATATAAAAGACCAAAACATAGGAGTGAATTAATCACGGTACCATCCTATTTTGGTCTTAATTTCAATAACGGTATTACCGACGAACTCCAAAGTAGCTTTCTAGTATTTTGTTTGTTAAATTTCCACCATCATTAACTCTCTATTAAACAAGTATTACTATACTTATCTTTTTCATCATTCTTCATTTATCATATTTAATATTTGGTATTTATCATTAAAGTATGTACATATTATCTTAGCACAAGATATCACTGGTGTTGATAAAACCATACCTAGTATACCAAAGAAATGTCCAAATATCAATAGCCCAAGCATTATTGTTACTGGATGTAATTTCATAGTTTTACTCATTACTACTGGATTTAAGAAATAACTTTCTAGAGTTTGACATACTACTACTGCTATTAGTGTACATATTCCTACTTTTGGACTCATAGTAAATCCTACGATAATAGCAGGTATTCCTCCAATATAAGGTCCTATATATGGAATTACATTAGTAACAGCACAGAACAATCCAAATACCAAAGGTGCTCTAAGTCCAGATAAAGTAAATCCAATTGATTGACAAATAAATAATAACAACATAATTAGTAATGTTCCTTGGACATAATTTTTTAACATATTATTAAGTCTATCTGTTAAAGTTATTACTTCATTATGTATTTTTTTAGGAACAAATACTAATAAATGTTTTCTAACATTATTGAAATCTAATAACATATAAAAAGCAATAAATAATCCAAATACGAAATTAATTCCACCACTAACTACAGCTTTTAATACTTCTACTATGGTTGTAGGTAAATCTACTGTAATTGATTTAAAAATATCATTAAGAGAATCAGTAAAGCCATTTCTTATATTAGTAAAATCATAATTATAAATGTTACTTAAATTATCAATAAATTTAGAAGTCCAATTACTTAAATTTTTTATTGTGTTAGGTGCAGTTGATATAATTTCATTTATTTGGTTACCAAATGATGGAATTACTAAACTACAAACTAAAACTATTAATGCTAGAAAGATTATGAATACTATAGATGTAGATACTAATCTATTCATTTTTTTCTTACTTAAGAATGTTACCATTGGATCAAGTAACCATGCTATAACTAATCCTATAAAGAACGGTGATATTATTCCTAGAATAGTACCAATAATATTAAAAAGTTTCCATTCTTTAATTAAAAAAGATGCTAACACTACCAAACTAACAATTCCTAGGATTAAAATAATTTTTAATATATCTCTAGATAGTTTAATTACTTCATTTAGTTTAGCATAATCTATCTTTTTGTCTTCCTTGTTATTATTAAACATTTTATTCACCACCCTACATAATATAAATATATCATATATTTATACATAATAGATTATTTTTATAAAATTAAAAAGTTCTATTCTATAGTGAAGTTTTTTAATGTTTTTTAATCAACAAAAAAGCAAGAAATATTCTTGCTTCTAGTTAGTTAGACTAACTACATCATATTTTCGATTGATTTAGTAGCATTTTTACTCATTTTATTTACTGACCTTTTAATGTCTTTCATCATATCTGGGTTATATTTTTTATATAGAGCCATTGCTCCAACACCAGCAGCACCAACCACTAAATACTTCCATGCATTTTTCACTATAATCACCTCTCGGTCAAAAATATGATAGTACTTTTACAAATACCATTATTATTGTTACCAAGAATATTTTAATTATTCTTATTTTGTGATTTTTGATATTAAACGATCTTTTATTGTGGTTCTCCTTATATCAAAGTTATTATTTATACTTGCTTTTTTTAAAGTATTTGAGTTTCCTACTAAATATAATTTTCTCTTAGCTCTTGTTATTGCTGTATAATATAGTTTTCTATATAGCATATGGTTATATTCATCTACTACTGGAATTACTACTGTTTTAAATTCACTCCCTTGAGATTTATGAATACTTATGGCATATCCATGTTTAAATTTATTAAAATTACTTGGTGTAAATCTTACTAGATTACCATCAAAATCAATAATTATTTCTTTTTTGTCTATACTAGAGATTACACCTATATCACCATTAAATATATTTTCATCAGGCATGTTAGTAAGTTGTAATATTTTATCATTTTCACGATATATTACATCACCTACTACATATTCTTTTTTCTTTTTTGATTTTGGATTAAAAATTTCTTGAATTGCTTTATTTAAATTATCTATTCCATTAAGTGTTTTATACATTGGTACTAATACTTGAAAGTCTTTATATGAATCTCTTTTGTGATTTATACATATTTCTTTAATACGTTCTAATACTTCACTACTAGAAGCATTCATAAAGTATAAGTCACTTTTTTTATAAAAAATATCATCTTCTATTTTTCCATTATTAACTTGATAAGCTAGATTAATTATGTTAGATCCTTCTTGTTGACGATATAAATAGTTTAACTTAACTACAGGAACTACTTCACTTTCAATTATATCTTTCAATACTTGTCCAGGGCCTACACTAGGTAATTGATAGTAATCACCTACTAAGATAATTTTAGTATCTGTTTTTAATCCTTTTAAAAGTGAATAAAATAAATGAATATCAACCATACTTCCTTCATCTATAATAATCATTTTAGCATCACTTTTATTGTACTCATTTACCGCAAATTTATTTGTTTCTTTATTCCATTTTAAAAATCTATGAATAGTATATGCTGGAAGTAGTGTTGACTCACTAATTCTTTTGCTAGCTCTACCTGTTGGAGCTAACATAACTACTTCGTTTATTAAATCCTCATAATTTAGTTTATTAATATTTTGATATAAATTAACTATTGCTTTTATAATAGTTGTTTTCCCAGTACCTGGACCACCAGTTATTGTTAAAAAGTTTTTTTCTTGACTTAGTTTAATGGCGCTTAACTGATCATCGTTGTAAGTAATACGATTTTCCAATTCGAGATTGGCAATTTTATCATCTAATTTTTTTATGATATTAGATGGTAATCCTACTAAGTATTTAATTCTTTTTACAATGTATTCTTCTTCTTCATCCATTTCTTTTAAAAAGTATTTTTCTTCTTTTTTAACAATTTTGTCATTTAAAATTAAGTTATTTAAATTATTTATAAAGTCTTTTTCAGTTAGTTTAGAATTCAATACTTTCAAAGTATTAGAATATATTTCATCTATTAATAAGTAGCTATGTCCTATAATATTACATATTTCATTCATTACATAAATTATTACTGCTTCTATTCGTCTAGAATCAATTGGATTTTTCTCTTGCTTTAAGAATATCGTATCTACTTTATTAAATCCTAAATCTTTTAAGTCATATGTAATCTGATAAAGGTTATTATTTATTATATCCATTGTCTTTTGTTTATATTTATTATATATAATCATACTTTCTTTAGTCGAAAAACCAAGTTCCGTTAAATATAAAATGGTTTGATAGCTGCTTTCATAATCTAATAATGTATTGTGTAACATATCAGCTTGTTTTTTAGTAATAGTAGGAATAAGTATTAAATTTTCTGGATTTTCTAGTATTATTTTCAAAGTATCTTTCCCTAAAACATCTACTATTTTTTTAGCTTTTTTCTCACCTATTCCTTTAAATAATCCACTCGTTAAAAATTCAACAATGGAATCTTTATCTTCTTTTTGACATCTTTCATAACTTTCAGTTGCAAACTGTTCACCATATTTTTTATGAAAAACAAATTTGCCATTCAAAATATAAGTATCCATTTCATTTAATTCATGAAAATATCCAGTAAATGTGACTATTTGATTTAACATATCCGTGTTTTCTATATTTGTATCTATTACTTTAAAAAGGCCTACTATATATCCATTATCACCTTGAAATAAGATTCTTTTTAAATTTCCTTTTATAAAGTCCATGTAATCACTTCCTCATTGTTGTAATAATTATATTATACTCTCATAAGTATTTTAATTCTATAAAAAAAGTAAAAACTTAAATGTTTTTACTTAATCGTTAATCTTGTTATTCTAGCATAACCATCGCCCGATCTACCAGTAGTATTAGCCCCACCTAAAGTTGTACTTGGTATACTTGCTGTTCCATCTAAAAGTGTTGTATCAGTAAGATAATATCTAGCTCTATCTACTAGGTATCCACTTGGAAGGACTGTGCCACTCTTACTTAGAGCAAAGCCACTTCCTCCGCCTCCACCACGGTCATCATCGCCGGATGTATCAGGTACGGAACCAGAGCCACCATACCAGCCTCCGCCTCCGCCTCCGCCGTAACCGAAAGTAGAAGTTCCATATTTATATCCTTGTCCACCAAATCCAAATGAACCAGCTGTTGCGGTATATCCAGAAGTAGCGGTTCCAGCTCCTCCAGCTGTTTGAGTTCCACCTTGTCCACAAAGTGTAGTACTGCAACCTTGTCCTGTGTAACTTTCAGTTGTTGAGCCACCAGTAGTTCCACCACCAGCTCCACCTTTTTTAGTAGTTCCACCTACAGAACCGCCTCCACCTGCTACAATTATTCTTGAGTAAATGGACTGTGAACCTAATCTTATATCACTTGCTCCACCACCATAGATATTAGCTGTGCATCCATTTGCTATAGTGCATCCAGATACACCACCACCATTATATCCACTATGAGTGGTACCATTACCACCTACATATACGTATAAAACATCACCTTTATTTAAGAAGATTGTACCACTGGTATATCCACCTTTTCCAGAGTATGTATTAGAACTTCTGTATCCGCCTTCAGCTCCCCAAACTTCTAGTTGATAATATCCGTTTATAGGTGCTGTATAAGTTGAAAAACTTCCATTATATGAATAAGTTTTATATTGACCCCATGTTGCATAAAGAGTGATGTCTTTTCCAGGAGATGTTAAATTCATTACCGCTTCTCCATCAGCATATACTGGTGCTCCAGTAGGTGTTGTAGCCCAACCTAAGAATTTGTACCCAGTTCTTGTAAAGCCATTAGTTCTTAGTGTACATGGACTTTCAAAATCGCATGTGTTAGTAGCAGTTGTTCCAGTTCCACCATTTGCATTATAGTTAACTTTATAACAATGTTCAACATTTGGTGTAGGTCCAGTATATTGAACCCAATCTATATCAATTGTTAATTTCTTCATTCTTTGAACTGGATCAGCAACAACATTAGGATTGTATTCAGCAATAACCGTTACTGTAGCCGTAGCACCTGCTGCAATGGGAGTACCATTATTTAACCCGGAAACAGTATATGTAATTGCATCTGTACCACTTTCGGATATATCAATATTACTTACTGCTCCCGTTAAAGTACCTTTATTTTCAATAGTGACTTTATACTCAATCTTATCACCAGGGTTTACTAAACTTACATGAAATTTTGCAGTCGTTGCAGTATAAGTTGGTGTTTCAACATTATAAGCACCTCCAACTGTGCTACTAGTAGTAATTCCAGTAATTCTAATATCCCAAGTTGATGTGATATTGGCTTTACCATTTATTTTTAATTCTGACATCAAAATAGAATATCCTACTGACATAAAGAACGCTCCTAGACAAAGTGCAATAGCAATAATTGTTTTCTTATTTCGCATCATATTATCACCCATTTTATTATTCATTATAATGATATCATTTTTTTTTAATACCAACAATACCATAATTATTTTTTTTTATTTTTTTTATTATTATTTGTAAAACACCTAGACATATACAGTAGCAAAATTAGTTATTCATAATAAACTATATTAGAAGAAAAGGAGGAATAAATATGTATTACTACGGTGGAGGCTCTTGTGGCTGCCAAGGTGGCGGATATCCATATGCATACTATCCATACTATGGAAACAATTATGGCAACACATCATCATACGCAATAATCTTAGTACTATTTATTTTATTAGTTATCGTAATTGGTTCTAGATTTACAAGATAAGAGCAAAAACTCTTATCTTTTTATTGCATTTTTTTAATATTTGTGATATTATTAGTCTCCGTGCATAAAAAAGGGGGCGACAATATGTCAATTGAAGAAAAAGACGAAATACAAATTAGAAAGGCGCAAATAAAAGTTAGTGCGGTTAATGCAGCTATACCTAACCTTATTCTTTTAAACAATGAATTAGGTCCAAACGAAAGTAAAGCTTATACAATTACACTTGATTATTTAAATTTAGATAGTTACTATAAATTTATAGTCGATATTAAAAGAACTTATACAATGGATGCCGAATCTTTATTGAAAGTTTATTTTAGTCTAAAAGATTTAAAGGCTGGTTTAAGTTTATTTGATCAAATTCGTGATTGTTATGTTGAAAATAATGAAATGGTATATGTGGGATTTTCAAGACGTGAAGGTAGCGGAGTCGTTGAAAGTTTTGATGCAGCTGGTGTTAATAGAATCAATTTAAAATACGTTATACATAGTGATGAAGAACTTGATTCATTAACTAATTACCGTGATAATCTATATCAAAATGCACCTCACAAAATGAAAGTAAAACAAATAACTTCAATTGTTAATCCACAATAATTGTGTTAAAATATGATTGTCGAGGTGGTACTATGTTAAAAACTAAAGATATTTTGGATGAAAAAAATAAAATTTTAAGAAAATTAAGTAAAGAAGTTGTATTTCCATTATCAAAAGAAGATTTACAAACAATAGATGACATGATTGAATATTTAACTAATAGTCAAATAGAAGAATTAGCCGAAAAATATGATTTAAGACCTGGAATGGGACTTGCAGCAGTACAATTAGGTATACCTAAAAGATATTTAACAATAGTACACGAAGTTGATGGTGGTAAATTTGATAATTATGTTGTAATAAATCCTAAGATTGTTAGTTCTTCTAAAGAAAAGATATATGTAGAAGATGGCGAAGGTTGTTTAAGTATCAATAGGGAAACAGTAGGAATTGTTCCTAGATGTGCTAGAGTAACAGTTGAAGGATATGATGTTAACGGTAATAAGATAAGCATTAGAGCTAGAGAAGAATTAGCTATTGCTTTTCAACATGAAATAGATCATTTAAATGGTATTTTATTTATTGACCATATTGATAAGAAAAATCCATTTAAAGATCAAGATAAATATAGACCTATATAAAAAGATTCTCACTTAAAATTGAGAATCTTTTTATTATTTATTTCTAGTACTTACTGTAATTCCATCCCCTACTTCATAAAAATCAGTATGAAAGTCTAGGTTTTCTTTTAAAAATGCAATGTATTCTTTTATTTTACGAACTAATCCACGTAAGTTTCTTGTGTGAATTTCACTTTCATCTTTAGCTACATATCCATGAAAATTAATATTATCTGTAACTATATAACCATTATCAGTTAAGTTTTTTGAAAATTTCTTAAAGAATGCCATATTCTTACCTTTTGCTGCATCAATAAATATTAAATCATATTTATCTTTTAATTCTACTTGTTCAGCATCATTGTATATTAAAGTTATTCTATCTTCTAGATTAAGTTTTTTTATATTTCTTAATGCTTCTAAGTATCTTTCGTGATCACGTTCTATAGAGGTAACTTTAACATTTGGACTAGCTAAAGTCATCATTATTGCTGAATACCCTATAGCAGTTCCTATTTCTAAAACATTTTTTATTTGATGTTTTATGATAAACGTAGTTAGAAAATTAATTCCATCATCTAACATTATAGGGATATTATTTTCTTTGGCATATTGTTTTATTAATTTAATTTCTTGATGATTTTCTACCATTCAAACCAAACTCCTTTAGTTTTTAATTCCTTAATTTTAGCAAGATGTTCATTATAAGTTTTAGTAAAGTATACTTTTCTATTTTTATCTGCTACAAAGTAATAATAATTACTTTCAGCGGGATATAATGCTGATGTTATACTATTAACTGATGGATTAGACACAGGTCCTACTGGTACTTTACCTTCCATTTGAGGCCCTCTAGTATTATAAGGACTAACAAAATCTATATCAGTTTGTGTAAGATTTCTTTCACTTAATTCTACTTTTACTGCATAATAAGTGGTTACATCACTACCTAAACTCATGTTTTTATTTAAGCGATTATAAAATACTCCTGCAATGCCTTTTCTATCCTCATCAGTTACTCCTTCTAGTTCTACTATAGAAGCAATAGTTAATAATTTATGAACACTCATATTTTGCTTTTCAATATCTCCTTTTATTGAATTTAACTTAGTATTCATTTGATCTAACATTAAATTAAATATTTCTTTAACACTTACATCTTTACTAGATAAAAAGTATGTATCTGGATATAAATATCCTTCTAGCGAATAATATATATCACTATTTTTTATTTCATCGGTTAAGAACCAATACTTGTTTATTAATTCATCTAAATATTTTTGATCTTTTAATGTATTATAAACATCATCAACACTGTTATTAGTTTTACTCTCAATTATTTTTGCTACTTTACGCATATTGATTCCTTCTGGGAAAGTAATAGTTACTGCATTAGGATTATAACTATTTCCTTTTTGTAAAGTAGTAATTATTTCTTTTAGACTCATACTCTTTTTTAGTTCATAAGTTGATGCTTTTAAATCATTTATTTTATATATTTTAGCATACATATAAAAGAATTGAGCATTTCTAATTAAGCCTTCCTTTTTTAAGATCTTACCTATTTCTTTAGTTGTTGTTTTAGCAGGTATTACTACTACTATATTATTATTATCTTTTTTATCTACTGGAGAGATATTAATATTAAAATATACTCCTATAAATATTATAGTAACAGTTAGGATAGTTAATAAAATGAGTGCTACATTTCTAAATATTTTCATATACTACCTCGAACAAATAACGAGCATTACTGCTCGTTATTTTGACCTTCCTCATTGCTTACTTTTTTCTTGATTTCATCTTGTAAGGTATTTAAAATCGTTTCAATAATTTTCCATTCTTGTTCTGTTTCAATTGGCTCTAATCTTGGGTTATCTTGTTTTGGGTCATAAATTGATGCAAAAACTTGAACGTTACCTTCTTCATCTTTAGAGTTATCAGTATATACTATATAACTTTTCTTTGTTTCTTCTGAATCAAAAGTAAATAAAATATCACATAAGATTTCTTGTCCTTCGTCATTTATTACTTTAAATGTATTGTTATTACTATCCATAATTTCTCTCCTTATCTAAATATGATTGTAAAATAATTGTAGCTGCCATAGCATCAACTACTTGTTTTCTTTTTTTTCTACTTGTATCATTTCTAATTAATAAATCAGTGGCTTGTTTAGTGGTTAATCTCTCATCCATTAGATGTACTGGGATATGTAATTTGTTTTCTATTTTTTCTTTGAACTTATAAGATAATTCTCCTTTAGGTCCAATTGTATTGTTCATATTTTTAGGAAGCCCTAAAACTATTTCATCTATTTCTTTTTCTAATACAATTTTCTCGACATCATTAATTATTTTATCATATTCCTCATTATGTCTTATAACTCTATAACTAGAAGCAATTAAACCCGTTGGATCTGATATTGCAACACCTAATGTTCTACTTCCTAAATCTAATCCTAAATAGCGCATTATTTCTTTAAATATTCCCTTAGCAATACTTCTATTATTTTGCTTCTATCAATCCTAGTTATCTTGTTTCTTGCATCTTTGTGTGAAGAAATATATCCAGGATCGCCGCTCATAATATAACCAACTAATTGATTAATTGGGTTGTATCCTCTTTCTTGTAATGAATCATATACATCTTTAATAGTATCACTAACTAATTTAGATTCAAATTCTTCTATTGAATATAAATGAGTTGTATCATTATCCATATTACCACCTCTATTATTACCTATATTTTATCATTAATTATTCAACTTATCAACCAATATATTGAATTGACATAAAGAATAAGAATGCCATTAATATGATTAAAACAATCCATCCATTTATCATTTCAAACTTTGTACTTTTATATTTAACACCTACAGCAACAGTAGCAAGTGCTCCACCAATAAGGCCACCTATATGAGCAAAGTTATCAATTCCTGGTGTTATAAAACCAATTAACAAGTTAAATAAAATTAAAGGTATAATTTGACTTTTTAATACACTGCCAAGATATACTCTATAATGATATCCAAAATATAATAGTGATCCCATTAATCCAAAGATAGCTCCACTTGCACCAATACTAGCTGCATCACTTAATAAGATTGATAATAGGCTTCCTGTTAAAGCACTAACAAAATATATTACTAAATATTTCCATCTACCCATGAAGTTTTCAATTTGGGTACCTATTACATATAATGAATAACAATTCAATAATAAATGCACTATATTAGCATGAATAAAAGTACCTGTTATTAATCTATAATATTCTCTAAACTTAACAATATAAGGACCATATACTGCATATTTATTAATAACATTATCTGTTTGATTAAATAAAATCATAAATAAATAGATAAGTACATTTATAGTAATTAAAGTAATTGTTACTATATTTTTTTTCTTTTTAAATACTTCTTCTATTTTTTCAGCATCAGCTTTATTCTTGTGATTTATATCGTTAGTAATTTTAATAAATAATTGTAATCCCTCTTCAGAAAACCTTAATTTATTATTTATATCAGGAAAGTATTGATATAAGAAATCATACTTATTAATATCTTTTTCATCGTATAAATATATACAATCAATGTCATGTTCATCTCTTAATTCAACATTGTCTCCTATATCTGTAAAAATACTTAATGCATTCATTTTTAAAGACAACGTCTTCTTTTTTATTTTCTTTAAGACATGTTTTGTTTTATATAAATCAAAGTCTAATTGCTCTTCATTATGAATATGGTTAGATACTATACGAATAATCTTATAATCGCTCTCTAAATTTTCTAGCCAAATTTCATCTTCTGCTCCTTGTAATATAATTGGATTATAATTCTTCTCAGTTATAAAGTAATGAAGTAACTTCATAACAATTAAATTTTTTCTATCTAAAGATTCATCCATATTCATTCTCCTTCATTGAATTATTATATACTATTTCAGAAAATAAATAAAGTAAAACCAAGTATTTGAGTATAAAAAAAGCTCTCATAAGAGTGCTTATATTTATTTTTCTTTTGTTAATATAACTGTTGAGCTATTATCAAAGTTAATTGAGTTTTTTATTTCTTTTAATTTCTTCAAATTCATTTTTCTAATTATTGGAATTTTATCAGTAATAATGTTACCATATTCAACTATATCATTTACCATATTATCAACAGTAATTTCTACATTATCAGTCATAATTACTTCTGATGAAATCCATACTTTTTTACAACGTTCTACTTCTTCTTTAGTTATATCAGAATTATCGAAATGTTCTTTAATTTTTTCTATTAATAGTTTTGGCGCATTACTTTCAATCCAGAAAGTAATAGTTAAATAATCATCTACTATCATACGTTCATACATTAGTGAATTTAGAAGATTTTCACGCATCATTTCTTCTCTAAATGTAGATGATGCACCAAATAATATATTAAGAATCATACTTATATAGATACTGTATTCATAAGCATCTTGCTTAGCTACATCTTTAAATGGTAATTTAATTGTATAGCCTGCTTTAGGACTTGTTACATTGTGTAACGATATCTCTTTTAGTGTTTGATTAACTTCTAATGGTTCCTCTACTTTTTTAACCTTTGGAAGACTCTTTTTTTCTTTATCTTTTAGATAAGAACTATTTTTAATTATATCCATTATCTTAGAAGAATCAAAATTTCCACCAACGATAAGTCCCATATTACTTGGGTTATAAAATGTATTATAACATTTATATAAATCTTCATGTGTTATTTCACTAATAGTATCTATATAACCTGCTATATCATCTCTTATTGGATGAACCTTAAAAGTAGCTTTTTCTACTTCTTCTGTTAAAATCCATTCTGGATTATCATCATACATTTTAATTTCTTCAGCAATGATGCCTTTTTCTTTTTCAACGTTTTCTATAGTAAAATAAGGACTATTTATATATTTTATTAAATAATCTAAGTTCTCTTCTAAGTTATTTGTTCCATATACTATATATCTAGTTGCTTTAAATCCAGTTGAAGCATTACATCCAGTCCCACTTTTAGAATAAAATTCAAAAGGCATATCACCAGACTCTTGTTCAAACATTTTATGTTCTAGAAAATGTGCAATTCCTTTTGGTACAGTAGTCATTTTCTTTTCTCCTTCAGGAACAAAGGTTAAATTAACTGAACCAAACTTTGTAAAATAACTCATGAAGTAATTATTTTTATTTTGATACGGAATTAAATAAACATCTAATCCATTAGAAAGAGTTTCATGGTAAACGAATGTATCTGTTCCTGTTAATTCAAATTTATTCATTAGCACCATTCCCTTCTAATAAATATATCGTATCCATCTTAATTTTTTTACTTATTGCTACTATATCTTCTTTTGTAACTTTCATAATTTTTTGCTTTCTTATTTCTGGAAAATCAACTTTTAGTACTTCTGAAGCATAATATGCTGAAATGATTTGAGCTGGATAATCATATATCTCATCAATAACACTGTTATATCTTATTTTGGCTTGCTCTAACATTTCATCATCAAATTTACCATGATTCATGTTTTTCATTTCTTTTCTAATTAAACTTAAAGTCTTTTTGAATTTTTCTTTAGAAATACCAGAAGATATTATTAATAAATTATCTACTTTATTAGATGTTGAAGTAATATAATAACATAATGAATTTTTCTCTCTTACATTTTGAAATAATAATGATTCACTTCCACCACCTAGGATTATATTATATAAAGTTAAAACATAATTCTTTTCAAAATCAGTTAATCCTTTTAATTTGCAACCTATCGTTAATTTAGATTGATTTATATTATCTTTTTCGATAACTGTCTTTGGTATTAATTTTGTAGCATGATGATATATAATAGGATCTTTCCTTTTCTTCTTAAATACATTAAATTTAAATTTTTCTTTAATTAATTTTTCTATTTTCTTAAAATCTATATCCCCTATTACAAAAATATCAATATTACTTTTTTCTAAGAACTCTTTATAATATTCATATAAATTATCTTCTGTAATATTTTCAAGATCTTCTATATATCCAAATCCATGATAACTATATGGCGCTTTTTTATTCATATTTTCAAGCATCTTTATCATACTGTATTTTCTTGTATCTTCTTTTATACTTTCTATTTGAATACGCATATTATTTTTTACAATATTAAATGATGCACTATCAAACTTATTATTATCAACATTTGGGTTAAAAATTATTTCAGATAAGAAGTCTAGGCTCTTCTCTGTCATATTTTTTTCACTATATTTTTCATTCAGAAAATATAAGTTAATATCAGTATTGTAATAATTACCTAATCTATAACTAGTTGAGTATATATTTGCTGCATATAAATCTTGTGACGCTATTGAAATGTCTCTTTTAGTCTTATACTTTTTACTTGAATATGTCAAAATATCAGATAAAAAGTTTCTTTTTGTTATTTCTTCTTTTACTACTTCACTGCTTAATATAATTTGAACATTAACTGTTTTGAATCTATCAGTTTTTATCATGTGCAAATTATATGATCCTACTTCTATCTTTTTATATTGCATAACCCACCTCACTTACTATTATACTCTAACCATTAAATTTTATTAGATAATTGATTCTAACGCTAAAGAAATCATTTCATTAAAGCTTCTTTCACGTTCTATTGCAGTAGTTTGTGCTTTAGTTACAAATGAATCTGATACTGTTAATAATGTACTAGCTTCTTTATTTAGACTTTTAGCTATATGAAACAAAGCATATGATTCCATCTCAACACCTAGGCAATCGTAATCCTTTATTAGGGTTGAGAGCGGAGTCATTGAATAAAAACATTCACTACAATAAATATTTCCAACATTTAATTTTTTATTCAAATTATTAGCCGTACTAATTATTTTATCATTTAAAATATTACTACTTTTTGCTACATTAGTATCAAGTCCATAATAAGTCTTAGCAAAACTAGACTCACTATAAGATTTATCAACTAGAATCATATCAAAAATATTAATGTTTTCTTTATACGAGCCACATGAACCAACTCTTATGATTTTTTCTACATTATAGAATTTATATAACTCATATGCATAAATTCCAATACTAGGAATTCCCATTCCTGATGGAAAAATAGTTACTTTCTTACCTTTGTAAAATCCTGTATAAGCTGTCATATTCCTAACACTGTTAACTTGTTTAACGTCAGCTAAGAAGTTTTCCGAAATATATTTTGCTCTTAATGGATCCCCTGGCATTATTACAACTGATGATATATCGTTTATATCTGATGTAATATGTGGTGTTGCCATGATGTCACATCCTTTCTAATTTAATTATAGCACAAATAGTTTCTATTAGTCGATAAAATACCAGTGGAAATTCTCTTTAATAATTCTATTTACAATATCTTTATTATGTAAATTTTTCATTTTTGTTTATATAAGTTGACTTTTTATAGAATTTTAATTAAAATATCTATTCATTAAAGGGGGATTTTTATGGGAAAGTATGAATGGGATATATCAAAATTAATAGAAAAAAGAAATGAATTAGAGAGAATGTATAATGCTAATAAAGATGAACTTACAAAAGAACAACTTGAAGTTTATCGTGATTTAGTTAGGAATTATGATATAAGAATAGATGGTACCGAAATTTCTTTTGATCATGACGAGGACGATGAAGAGTTTTATCCAATGGACTTTTTTAGAAATGTAATAATTCCAAGTGTTAGTGTAACACAATTAGATGTAGTTACTGGTGCAGCTAAAATTGCCAAGAACTACGTCGTTGATTTAGAACCACTTATTTTAGATCAAGCAAAATTAAATGATGAGGAACTAGTAGAAATAACAGCATCGCTATTTAGTCAAATTCCAAATATAAGACTTTATAAAGACTTTTTAAGAATTGTAAACAGTGATGAACATTGTTTATTAATAAAATATTATTCAAATCTTCCTACCGAAGATTATGGACTTGCTTTTGTTGATCCTATAAAACATAAATCATTCGGTCTGGTAGCTAGACAAAATTCTATGAGTGACGTTATAACTCTAGCTCATGAAGCATCTCACATGATTTTAAGAAAAGATGAGAGCCCATTCTTCTGGAAAACTCCAAAAAGAATGTATGGAGAAGTCGAAGGATATTTTATAAACTTACTATTCAATGATTTACTTAATCAAAACGGATATCAAGTAGGAGAAGGCTTTAATATTAAAGATGTAAATTTAGTTTTAACACATATTCAAGATGTTTTTGCCGCTATGAAAGTGATTGAATATTCACCTGATAATAAAACTAGTTTTACACGTTTAATAACTGAATTGAAAAAACACGGAATTGAAACTCCAATAAGCAAAGAAAATGTTCGTTTCTTATTATATCCAGAGTTTAGGGAAGATCTTGATTCAAGCAGTTCATACTTAGTTGCATTAGATTTGTATAAACAATACCAAGAAGATCCAGAACGTACAATAGATTCGTTATATTCAATACCACTTTTAGGTGGTGAACATGTATATCAAGAACTTGAAAAAATAGGGGTTACGTTTTTCGAAGATGGATATCAAAATTTAGATAATCAATGCAAAAAATTATTAAAAGAAAAACCAGTTCATTAAATGAGCTGGTTTTATTTATTCTTCATTAGGATCACTATCAAGTTTTACTAAAACTTCTCGTGGTTTAGATCCATTTGGAGGACCAATTATTCCTCGTTCTTCAAGTAAATCTACTATTCTTGCTGCCCTATTATACCCAAGTTTAAATCTTCTTTGTAATAATGAAGCACTAGCTTTACCTGTTGTTACTACAAATTCAACTATATCATTATATAGTGGGTCATCGTACTCTTCCTCTACTGTTTTAACTTCTCCTCCTGCATTTCCTTGATCTTTAGCAGCAGCAGTTAAGTTTAAAAACTTTTCATCATATTGGGCTTTTTGTTGAGATACAGTGTAATCTACCAATCTTTGTAATTCTTCGTCAGATACATATGCTCCTTGTACACGTTGTGGAGCATTTTCTCCCATAGGCAGGAATAACATATCACCTTTACCTAATAGTTTTTCAGCACCCATCATATCTAGAATAGTACGAGAGTCAATACTCGATGATACAGCAAACGATATACGTGATGGAATATTTGCTTTTACTACACCAGTAATAACATCAGTAGATGGTCTTTGAGTTGCTATAATTAAGTGAATTCCTGCTGCACGGGCCATTTGAGTAATACGCATTATAGAATCTTCTACTTCTTTACTTGCTACTAACATAAGGTCAGCCAACTCATCTACTATAACAACTATATAAGGCATTTTTTTAATTTTGGCATCTTCTGGCAATTTTGCGTTTTGCTTTTCTACCCATTCGTTATATGTTGCAATATTTTTTACGTTTTTATCACTAAATATATCATAACGGGCTTCCATTTCACTAACAATCTTTTGTAGCGCTACTGAAGCTTTTTTAGGATCTGTTACCACTGGCATCATTAAGTGTGGAATACCGTTGTACATGCTTAATTCAACTTTTTTAGGGTCAACCATCATAAGCTTTACTTCATCTGGTTTAGTACGCATAAGAATTGATGCAATCATACAGTTAATACATACTGATTTACCACTACCAGTAGCACCTGCTACTAATAAGTGTGGTGTCTTATCAATTTCACAGTAGATACTGTTACCCATAATATTTTTACCTAGAGCTACTAATAATTTACTATTTACTTTATTACTTGGAACAGTCTCTAATATTTCTCTTAGTGATACTGGAGATGTTGTATCATTAGCAATTTCTATTCCTACTGTGCTTTTACCTGGAATTGGTGCTTGAATACGAACATCTTTTTTAGCAAGCGCTAAAGATATTTCGCGGTTAATACTTAATAATCTACTTAGTTTAGTACCACTTTGAATTTCCATTTCGTATTGAGTAACACTAGGTCCACTATTAACTTCTACTACTTTACCAATAATACCAAAGTCTTTTAATACTTTCTCTAGGATAACGATATTGTTTTCGATTGATACTTGATTGTTATTACCTTTACTTTTCTTTGGTGGATTTAATAATGATAAACTAGGTAATTTATAATTAGAGTTTTGAACTATTTCCTCAGTTTGTTCATTATTAACTGGTACTTCTCCTTGTTTTGGTTCTTCTTTATGAGTTAATTCATCTATACTTGATACAACCATTTTATTTGATGTGTTATCATTAATAATTACAGCTGGTTCATGAGGTTCTTCACCATCATCACTTTCTTGTTTATTTTTTCTATGAGGTAGAGCTTCTTTTCCTTTTTTAACCCATTTTTTAATTAAGTCGATAATTGATATTCCAGTAAATAAGCAAGCCCCTATAACCATTAATACAATAGCAACAATTTTAGTACCAGAGTAATCAAATAATTTGTTAAACAAAACAGCTAACAAGCATCCTAGCATTCCTCCACCGCTAGGAGTAAAGCTTACATCATGCATAATAAAATCAAATGTATTCATAAGACTATTTAAAGATTCTTTTATAATAGTTATTGATTGTCCATCATTTAAACTAACATAATTCAAATGAGAGAAAACCAATATACCAATTGCTAATATATAAATACCTATCATCCTACTAGATAATAATTTAGGCCATGATCTTTTTATTAATAAATATCCTCCCAGAATAAAGCAAGTAGCTAATAAGACTAAATCCCAAGAGCCTACTAAAAATACTGCAAAAGCTCTTGATATTTTACCTACTAATCCTAGTGGTTTATTCATTCCAATTCCTAATATTGATAATAGAATAAGACATATTCCATATAATTCATTCATATATGGAAACTTTTTGCTTTTATCTTCTTTTCTTTTTTTTCTTTTTGCCATGTTATCACTCCATATTATTTACATAATAATTATATCATGATTTAAATAAAAAAAAAGAGAATATTTCTATTCTCCAAGTACTTTAATTTTATCTACAATTATTTGATATAAGTTAAGTCGTTTTTCTACTCTTCCTCTTATCAAAACAACGTCTCCTCGTTCTAAATTCATATTTTCACTATAAACTTTTGGAAACAAAGTAAAATCCATAATTCCCGAAGCGTCACTTCCATATAAGAAAGACATCTTATCACCTTTTTTAGTTTCAATTACCTTAATCTTATCTATAAGTGCTACTACATCAACAGATTTATTAAAATATTTATTAACATCAGCTAATTCGATGGTATTGTATTGTTCTTTGTAAACAGTAGTAGGATAATCACTTAAATAAAATCCAAATAATTTCTTTTCATTAGCCATTATCGTTTCTTTAGTAAACTCTTCTACTACATCTATTTCTGGTTTCATTACAAGTGATGGGTCCAAGTCTTTAGTAAGAGAAGCATAATTCAATAACTTATCTAAATTTGTTAATAAAGTTTTCTTATTGTAACCGAAAGAATCAAAACATGATGCAAGAATTAATACTTCAAGAGTTTTTTCACTAACATTTCTAGTAGTTATTTTAGAAATACAATCAAATATATCAGTAAAACCTGTACCTCTATTATTTATAATATCTCTACATGTTACAATACCAATATTCTTTATATTTGATAAAGGATAACGAATACCATCTTTCTCTACCTTGTAGTAACCCATACTAGAATTAATAGATGGTAATAATATCTTTATACCTCTTGTTCTTACTTCGTTTATATATTCTTTAGTTTTAATTTCACTTCCTATTACTGAAGTTAATAAACTACTAAAGAAATATTTAGGGTATCTAGCTTTTAAATAAGCCATTTTATAAGCAATAATGGAATACGCTACTGAGTGTGCTCTATTAAATCCATAGTTTGCAAAGTTTAGTATTAAATCAAATACTTTTTTGGCAACTTCTTTTTTGTAGCCTCTATTAATAGAACCATTTATGAATTTTTCTTCTTCACCTTTTAAAACATCCATTTTCTTTTTACTCATGGCTCGTCTTAAAATATCAGCTTCACCTAAAGTATAACCTGCCATTACATTAGCAATCTGCATTATTTGCTCTTGATAAATTATAATTCCATAAGTAGGGGACAAAATATCTTTTAGGCTTGGGTCAATATAATCTATCTCTTCTTCGCCATGTTTTCTTCTTATGTATGAATCGATATTAACAGCGGGCCCTGGTCTAAATAAAGCAATTGCTGCAAATATATCCTCAAAACAAGTAGGACGTAAATTCTTTAAAAAGTTTCGCATACCAGCTGATTCAAATTGGAATATTCCCGATGTATCAGCAGTAGTAAATATCTTAATTGCTTCACTATCATCAAGAGGTATTTTAGAAAATTCTATTTTAATGCCTTCGTTTTTCTCTATATCACTTAATATGTTCATGATTGTAGTAAGGTTTTTAAGTCCTAAAAAGTCCATTTTTAATAGACCTAATTCTTCTAAATATTCCATAGAATATCCACTTAGATATAGTCCTTCACTATTTTTAATTAGTGGTATTACTTCATCTAGTTCTACTCTACTCATTACAATACCAGCAGCATGCATAGATGTATGTCTAGGATATCCTTCTATAAATGATGCTATTTCAAACATTAATTTAAGTTTATCATCACTATCAATAATACTTCTAAATTCAGCATCTTTTTTATAGAAATCATTTAATTTCATTTTAGTAACCATTGGAATATGTTTACATAAAATATCTATATCACTTGATTTAATATTTAATACTCTTGCTGTATCTCTAATAACTAAACGAGATGCCATAGTACCAAAAGTAACTATACCTGCTACATTTTTTTCTCCATATTTGTTTTTAACATAATCAATTACTTGGTCACGATATATATCAGGAAAATCAGTATCAATATCAGGCATTGTTACACGTTCTGGATTAAGAAAACGTTCAAATAATAAATCATATTTAATTGGATCTATATCAGTAATTCCTAGAGAATAAGCAACTAATGAACCTCCTGCACTACCACGGCCTGGACCTACTAATATTCCTTCTTGTTTAGCATATCTAATAAAGTCATATACAACTAAGAAATAGTTAGAAAATCCCATCTTTTTAATTACATCAAGTTCATATATTAATCTATTTTTATATTCTAAAGAAACGTTATTATTAAGTCTTCTATTAAGACCCTTTATACTTAGTTTTTCTAAGAATTCATCACTATTATTATTTTCTGTTTTATATATAGGAAGTAAGTTTTCTCTACTAGGAAACTCTAAATTACATTTATCGCTTATCTTTAAAGTGTTAGATAAGCCAGTACTACTACTAAGAGTAAGTACTTCATCATTAAGGAAGTAATTATAATTATCAATAAAGTCTATATTATCACTTATAGTTTTATTATCTCTTATCATGTATAAATATTTTAAGTATTTAGAATCGTTTTTATGTATATATAAAGTTTTATTAATGAATACTATATTATTAGTTATTTTTTTTGCTTCATTTTCTTCTTTGATATTACTGTAGCCAATATATAAGTCATCATACATATTTTTAATTTCATCATAAATGTTTAAATAAGTATATGGAAGGATTGCGACTAAGGATTTATTATATTTTTTTAAGTCATTAATATCTATTTTTCTTTCGCTAGAAATAGTTGATAATTTGATTAGGTCTTTGTATCCATCATAGTCTTTGGCATATAATAGAATATGATTATTATTATAATCTACATCTAATCCAATAATAGGTTTGATATTATTTTTTATACACTCTTTATAAAAGTGCATTACACCCATCATGTTATCATCACATATAGCTATGCTTTTAACTTTTTTGTTAATGCAGTATTCTATTAGTTTATCAATAGATATTAGACTAGATAATAATGAATAGTTAGTTTTAATATATAATCTTGTAAACATAGTATCCTCCCTATTACCATTATTCTAACACAAATTGCTTTTTTTAAAAATATATTTGACTATTATTAAATAATATGATAAAGTTAATAGGCAAGTATTATTAACTGAAGGAGGAAATATTATGGCAATTAATGTATCAAATAGAAAACCAAATTGTAAAGCTAATGATAGATCTCATGCTTTAAATACTCATAATCGTAAACAAAAGTTAAATCTTCAAGTTGTTAGATTAGCTGATGGAACTAGAGTTAGAGTTTCTGCTAAAGAAAAAAGAACTTTATACAAAGATTTTGATGTAGCAGCATAATAAAACAGATATTTCAAATATCTGTTTTTTTGTTTATTTAACGTAAGCTAAAATATCAATTGGAATAATTGTATTATCTTTTAAAAGAATAAATTCAGAGTTTGTGTACTTTACTTCTTTAAAGTACTTTTTATATGCTTCAATTTCCACTAGTTTCTTTTCACAAGCAATATCAATGTATTTTTTACACTCTTTTGTTTCTATTTCTTTTAGTAAATATATTTTATCAGTTGTTACTATTCTGTCTACCTCATCTTTTTCGTTACTACTAAAATCTATTATATGGCCATACTCGTCTTTTGAATATGCTATTTTTTCAGAAACGATTTCATATTTGGCTGGGTTATAATCAAGAATATCATAATTATATTCTGTAGATTGCTTTATTATGATTGAATAAATATTACCATCCGTTTTTAATACAAAAAACTTAGAATAATAAATATTTTCAGAAGGGGAATCAACATATTCACTACCATCGTTATTTTGATAACTATAAGTGATGACATCATTATTTTGAACTAGTATATTTTCATTAGAATTTGTATCATAGTATTCATCAATCATCAGTTTGTTTTCTATAACATCATATCGATACATTTTGCCATCATTACCAACAATTGTATTATTTACTACCTTTTTCATGGTGGTATTTACATCAGCTTTCATACATTGTTCATCATTACTAAAAAGTTGGTCACTATAAGCATTTATTCTATATACTACCCCATCACTAGTTATAAAATAATCTCTAGCAAGCATCATTAAGTCATTGTCTTTTAATGCACTACACTTTACTGTTGTATAATTATCAACATATCTATAATCTTCATCATAGTTTTTTAGATAATTAACAAATGTATCATCTTTATTTGATTCTTTGCTTTTCTGCTTAGTTTTACTACATCCGCATACAGTTAGTAATATAATTAACAAAATAATTAGTTTACTTTTTTTCATAATTTACACTTCCTACAAAAAAAAGACTTAATCGTTATCGTTTAAGTCTAGTATTTCTATTTCATCTACTACTGCTAGTTGTTGTTCAATAACTAGTTTTAATTTTTTCTTAAATATTCTAGCGTTTCTTTCTAGAGTATCAGCTTTTAACTCGATTCTTTCTGCTCTAAGTAGAGCATCATTAACAATACGTGAGGCATTACGACGTGCTTCTTCAACAATTATCTTACCTTCATCCATTGCTTGTTTTCTAATATTAGTACTAGCTTCTTCAGCTTTGTACATAGAACCTTTAAGTGTATCTTCCATCTTCTTATATTTAACAAGCTCTTCTTTTAAGTTATTAATTTCAACTTGTTGTGATTTAACTCTTTTTATCATGGATTCAGTATTAGCAATTACATCATCTATAAATTTATTTACTTCACTTTGACTATATCCATTAGCCTCTATACTAAATTTATCCATGTCATCACCTCATTACTGATAACTACCAATCGAATTCTTCGTCTTCTTCTTCCTTTGTTTCTTGTTTTCTACTTTTTCCTTTTGTAGTAGCAGGATTACTATCATCAGAAATCTTGCCCTCTACATTTATATTATTAGGAGTGCATAGGAATATTCCTCCACCTAACTTCTGTAGGTCTCCACCGATTGCATATAGTGTTCCACTTAAGAAATCTACTATTCTTTTTGCTTGATCAGGAGTAACTCTTTTTAAGTTTACTACTACTGCACTTCTATTTTTTAAATAGTCAGCAATTTGTTGACTTTCAGAATATGCTCTTGGTTCCAAAAGCATCATTTTATTTCCAGCATCAACTACTTGATCACTATAGTATTCTGTTGTCGATGGTTCTTCTTTTGTTTCAACTTCTCCACCTGAAAAGAAATTTTTAAATTTATCTAAAGCCATAATAATTCCTCCAATTATTTATACCTATCTTTTATATAGACATTGTATCATACTTTTTTTTATTTTTAAAGTACTATTTTTCTCCATACCAAATTTTTGCTATATCACTATTACTACTAAGTGGTTCTGGGTTAGGTCTATCTATTTTGACATCAACTGGTACTTTAAATGCTGAACCAAATGCTATTGCATTACCTGGTTGTAATGTTTTTAAGTGAGCTATTATCTCATCACTTACATTAGGTACCATTTGTTTTATATATGCTAAATCTTTAGGATGCAAAGTTCTTAATATTATAAAATTAGAACATTGTGAAATACTTGTATCACTAAGTTCACTAGGTCTTTGGGTAATAAGTCCTAATAAAACACCATATTTTCTTCCTTCTTTAGTTATTCTATCAAATATATTGTATCCTAGTAGTTCCTGGTCTCTATCTAATTGAACATAACGATGTGCTTCTTCTATGATTATATGAAATGGTATTGCTCCACGATCACGTGATTCTGTAGCAAAATCAAATAACATTTTTGATATTATCTTAGTTAATGTTTTTGCCATTCTATCGTTAACGTAGTTTATATTAAAGTTAACTATTTGAGCTTTCTTACCATCATTAGTAGTAAGTAGTCTAGCAATATAGCTTTTTCTATCAATCATTTCATCGTACTCAAAGAATGCGGCATACTCACTGTTTATTAAAGTATGTAATCTAACGCTTAATACGTTAGCATAATCAAATACTTTATCGCTTTTTAAAACGCCTTCAGATATAAGTGAAAAATCAAGAGCTAATTCTAAATCTCTTAAAGTATAAGGTATATCTCCTTTAGGTTCTGGTATTTCTAAACCTTCTATTATGAAAGATGAAATAAAGTCTACTACAAGTTCCATTTCTTGCATTTTACCAGTTTTATCTATATATAGACATTGTCTTAAAGTTCTTACATATCCAGGTTGGACTATTTTACTTTCAAGATTTAAATCTTTAGTTTGATAAGTAGTTAAAATTGCTATAATTTGATCTCTTATTTTACTTGAATCTTTTCCGCTTCTTAATATATCTAAAAGAGCACGAGCCACTATATCATTACGATATCTAGTTACTTCTTCATTTTCCTCGTTAGGGTCACCTGAATTTCTTAATATTGGTACTAGTTTTAAAGCTTTCTCAATAATTGATAATTGAGCTGGTTCACTAGCATCAAGCAATAATGCTATATCATCTATTCCTAATAACCAAAGTGGAATTCTTAAGATTTCTCCATCAGGATATAATGAATTAGTAGTATATGTTTTATAGTTTAATACTGGTGATATTTCATTGATTTTAGAGAATGCATTATTATATTCACCATAGGCGTCAAAAATAAATATATTAGCATTAACTGGTAAATAATTGTTACTAGTAAATATATTCTGAATAAGTCTAGCTACAGTACAACTCTTACCAGATCCAGTGTTACCTAAAATAGCAAAATGGTTACTAAAAAAACTATTTACTCCTACATTAATTCTATAGTTAGTATATATACTAGATTTTCCTAAGTAAATTTGGTCATTGTTTTGAATTTGTTGTTCACCTAATATAAGTGCAAGTTCATCCATAGTAATAATTCTAACATTTGATTTAAATGATGGTTTTTTAGTAAATCCAGGTAAGAATTTATTATTTACTATTTCCCCTACTATACTTATTTTAGCGTTATCAATACCGATGTTTACTATCTCACCAACTATTTTCTGGTTGTCGTCTTCAAATACTACATGAACGTTAATTAAGTTAGTTTGAGTAGTAATATCTATTGCTAATTTAATGGTTACTATATTATTTTCTATATCTATAATATTTCCTAGCATCACTATCAACCCTATTCTATCAAAATTATAACACACTACTATTCAATTTAAAACATAAAAAAAGAGATTTTTAATCTCTTTATTCTATTACATATGGATCATTTGCTGTGCCCGTTCCACTTTTAACTGTAGTTGTTGCTTTCAAATTAATTACAGGCCTAGCACTAATAGTAGTTGTATTTGATGGTGCAGGACCAAAGGAACCGTCATATGACATTTGAGCATCTACAGCTTTAATATTAGTGCCAACAGCACAAGGTGACATAGTCCAAAAGTTTTCTGTTGTTTCTAAATAGTAATTCTTATTAACTTTAGCATGTCCTCCACCTGCATAAACTACCTCGTCAGCCGTTATTAATCCTATTGGATATGTTAGTGATTTATTCCCTTTCGTGGCAGTTGATGTCGTATATAAATCGTTATTTTGTGGGCATTTAAATTGCGGTGAAACGTTAACTGTATTCACTCTTAATGAACTTCCATAACTGCCATTTTCTATAGTTCTATCGCCGCAAAATCCCGAATCAGATAAATACGATGAATATGTAACTAGATTGCTACTATACCATGTATCAACCATAGTTTTTATTGTACTGGATTTGGCATTGGCAATGCCATTCAAATCATTCATATAGCCTACTTCATTTGCTGATTCGTCGAATGCACTATTTCCTATTGAATCCTGCTTGATTAGTCTAATGCTTTCATCCTCATTTATTCTTACTATTCTCCATGTGAACCCCGCAAAAGATACATAATTATTTTCTACTGCTCCTCTAAAGTAATAAGTTTTAGCATTATTTTCGGTATTGGTGTTTGTATAATACAAACCTGTTCCATTTGTAGAACTACTAACTTTAGAAAAATCTATATCTGTGTCTATTTTTGCTGTATTATCTCTTAGTATTAAGCTATTTAAACGTTTAGTTTCTATTGTAGGAGCTTCAGGTTTTACTTCTTGATCAGTATACTGAACTGCTACTAATTCAATTGTAATATCACCAACAGTTTCTTCAGGTAGTGAAGTGGCATCAGGGTCTAGTTGAATATTAATAATAAAATATCCCCATCTACCGGCCGCTAATTTTCCACCCTTTTTAACTGTTTGAGTATTTGTAACAGTAGTAATAACCTTGGTTGAACCAGTATTATTTATTTTTACATCACTTATATATGCATCAACTGTTCCACCATTAGTAACTTTTACCCTATAAGACATCTTGTCTCCCGGAAGCTTTAACCCTACTCTGAAACGAGCAGTTGCTCCTGATACACTAGGTGTTTCTATATTATAAGCTTGTCCTGTTACAGTACTAGAAATACTTTCAAAATAAACATTCCAATTGGAAGTTATGTTTCCCTTTGAACTTATTGTTAGTTTAGTTGCAAAAGCTGCATAAACTACTGCAAGAAGTAATACTGCCATACATAATACTATAATAATTATTTTTTTCTTATTTCTCATATCACATACCTCGTATATTCTATATATAAATTATTATATACTATATGGGTTTCTTTTTCAAATAAAAAAAGAAACAGATTTAATTATTAATCTGTTTCAATGTCAATTCTTTTAGAATATTTACATCCGCAATAATCTTGACGATATAAATTATATTCTTTTGATAATTCTATACTTCTTTTATAACCATTCTTTTTCTTAAAATCAGCATATAGATACTTTACTTCATATATCTTTGCTAGCTCTTCTCCTATTTCATTTAGGACTTTAGCATTTTTATAAGGACTTATTGATAGAGTTGTTGTAAAGTAATCATATCCTTCTTTCTTGGCTTTCTTTGCTGCTTCTTCTAGACGCATTCTATAACATTTATGACAACGTATTCCGCCTTCTTTTTCATTTTGTAATCCTTCAATAATATCTTCATATCTATCATTATCATATACTCCACTAATAAAACTAACTTTATTTTTAAGAGGCATTTCCTTAATTAATCTTTGTTGCTCTTCACATCTTTTTATAAATTCTTCTTCTGGCGATATATTTGGATTATAATACAATATAGTTATCTTAAAATAATTAGAAAGATACTCTAGAACATAACTAGAACAAGGTGCACAACAACTATGTAACAATAGTGACGGTACCTCTTTTTTATTTTCTATCTTAGTTAGTTCCTTTTCCAGTTCTAATTGATAATTCACTTTTACTTCTCCCCTTTTTTAAAACATAAACATTAGGATTTTCTACTGTTTCACTTGATACTATTAGGCTTCCACCTTGGTATTTTCCAGATGATATCTCTGAAAACGCAGGGGCCATTGTGTTATCTATTATTGATTTAATACCTCTAGCACCAACGTCTTTTTCACTAGCTTTTTCAGCAATAGACGAAATAAATCCTTCTTTGTTTACATAAAGTAATTTAATTTTATCTACTTTTTCTAATGCTTCTTCATATACTTTTAAATCGCTTATTGAAGATTTCCCAATTAAATTTTCTAAATCTTCTTTAGTTAATTTTCTAACAGGTGTTTTAACTTGGATTCTACCTACCAATTCAGGAATAATACCATATTTTGCTAATTCTTCATTTTCATCATCTTTTGTTTGTTCTTCTAATGGATCACTTGTAAATCCTATAGGTATAGAGGATTTTGAAGACTCTTGTTCAAGTTTTGCAAATGCTCCACAAAAGATAAAGGTAATTTTAGATGTGTCCATCATCAATTGTTGTTCCGTTCTATTACTATCGTTTAAATCGAAAGTTCCACCTTCAACAATTTTTAATAATTCTTCTTGAACATCACTTTTATTAACTGACTCTGATGAAGTACCTGTACTTGCTAATTTATCAAATTCATCTAAAACTATAATACCATGTTCAGCTAAATCCATGTTTTTACCACTTGCTACATATAACCTTCTTAATATTTTCTTTACAGAGTCACCAACAAATCCACTTGCTGTATAAGGAGTCATATCTTCAATTACTAAAGGAACATTTAATTCTTTAGCTAGACTTCTTACTAATTCTGTTTTACCACATCCTGTTGGTCCATACAACAAAATATTTGATTTCATTTTTTCACAATCAGAATATCTTAAGTTTCTACAAACAGTAGCAGCTAATACTTTGGCCGCTTCATCTTGTCCTATTACTCTTCTTGTTAATGCTTCATATAATTTTTGAACATCATAACTAGGAGTCTCTTCTTCACTCTCTTCGTATTCTTCATATTCGCCTATTACTTCATTTATCATTCTAGCTTTTTTAAGGCTTGCAAAGTATTCACTACCTAATTGATGTATAACACTAGTTTTTAAACTTACTGGTATAACTTTTTTGTCTTTCAAACGAACAGCATAACATATAGGTGTATCTATTTCTTCAACTTTTTCTAGTAAAAAGACATATCTTTTACAAAAGTCTAAATAGAATCTTGCACACACCTCACTATACTTAAATTCTTCTTCGGGAAAACCATTTTCTATAAAGAAGTTTTTTAATCTTTCCCCATCAACTGGAAATCCATGAATATTCTCTAGTATTTTCATATCACTAGGCATACCTGCTTGTTCATATATTATGTCGTAATTATCCGTAAAATGCCCTTCTTCCCCAAGAGTTCCTTCTAAAACCCATACTGGTTTTAACATAATGTTATTATCATCAATTGTACTAGAAGAAAAGAATATACTATACATATTTTTTCTTGGCATAATATCACCAACTTTCTTAAGTTGATATTATAATAAATCTTATAAATAATTACAAGAAAAAAGATGCTTATTCAGCATCTTTAGTTTCAACAACTTTTTTTCCTTTATAACTTCCACATTCTTTGCATACACGATGTGGTTTAATTACTGCTCCACATTCTTTACAAGTAGTAGTTCCAACTACTTCTAAAGCATTATGACTTCTTCTCATTCTTTTTCTTGTTTTTGAAACTTTTCTAAATGGTACAGCCATGTTATCACTCCTCTTTCTTATTTTCAGCTAAGATGCTAAAAGGATTGTCTCTTTTTATCTCATCTTCACTAATTACTTTCCATCCATCCCCTTGATATTTACTTAAATCTTTCACCACAGTGTATTTAAGAGGGATCTCTAAGACAATATTTTGCCACAAAACTTCAAGAATATCAATAGTATTTTGATTATTTTCTAGAAATTCCTCGATATTTTCATCAATTTCACTAGAAAAGCTATAATCTACATCATCTAAACTTATCGCATCTTCTAATATCATTGTACCAGTAAGCGTTCCTATTAAATGAATAGATTCATCACTTGCTTCTTTTATTATGCCATTAAAGTGTGCATCTTTTAATCCTTTTATTGATGAAGATATATATTCATTACTAAAATTAAGATCACTATCAATTTTTATTTCTTCTTTGTTATGACAAAATAATTCATCTAATTCAATAATCATTTCTAACACCTCCAAGATTATATCTTAAGTTTTATATAAGTGCAACTTTTTTAGATATATATTACTATTTATATTTTATCATGTCTTTATCATAATTTTAATAAAATAGAATACTTTTTACTTTTCTTTACATTTGATTTATACATATTTTTTAGTATAATATAACTACTAAGGAGAAGTGTTATGAAAAAAGTTGGTATTATTTGTGAATATAATCCATTTCATAATGGACATATATATCATTTAAATAAGATTAAAGAAATGTATAATGATTCTTTAATTATTTTAGTTATGTCTTCTTCTTTTACTGAACGTGGTGAGATTAGTCTTTTAAATAAATGGGAAAAGACTAAGGTTGCTTTAGATTATGGTGTTGATTTAGCAGTAGAACTTCCTTTTGTGTTTGCAAGTCAAAGTGCTGATATATTTGCAAGAGGTGCTATAGAATTATTAAAAGAATTAAAAGTTGATGTTATAGTATTTGGTAGTGAATCAAATGATCCCAGTGAATTAATAAAAATAGCTAATTTGCAATTAAATAATAAAGAGTACAACAACAAAGTTAAGGAATATCTAGATAAAGGTGAAAACTATCCATCTTCTATGGCACGTGCTATTAAAGATATGGGATTAAAAGAAATATATCTTCCTAATGATATTTTAGGACTTTCTTATACTAAAGAAATAATAAGACAAAATGCTAATATAGAAGTTAAAACGATAAAAAGAACTAATGATTATCATAGTAAGAATTTAGATAATTCTATAGTAAGTGCCTCTGCTATTAGAAATAACTTAGATAATAAAGATATAATCAATTATGTTCCTAGTATTACCTATAGTTTTTTAAAAAATAAAAATAGTAATATAAATAATAATTATTTCTTATTATTGAAATATAAAATTATAAGCGAACAAGAAGGTATAAGTAAATATCAAACTGTGGATGAAGGAATTCATAATAGAATATTAAAATATATTGAAGAAGTTAATTCAATAGAAGAATTAATATTAAAGATTAAAACTAAAAGATATACTTATAATAAGTTAAATAGAATGTTTACTCATATATTGTGTGGATTTACTAAAGATGAAGCTAAAAATATTGAAATTAAGTATATAAGAGTACTAGGATTCTCTACTCTTGGAATGAAACATCTAAATAGTATTAAAAAAATTTCAGCTCTACCTATTATTACTAATTTAAAGAAAGAAAATGAAGCATTATTAAAATATGAAATTAAGATCGATAAAATATATAATTTAATTACTAATGATAAAGATAATAGTTATTTAAAAGGACCAATTAAAAAGAATTAATTGGTTTTTATTTATATTTTTAGTGGTTTAGTTAAATACTATAATTGGTGGTTACTATGATCGAAAAATATGAAATAAGGAAAGTAGATAAAGAAAATGTATTAATATTATATCTTAGTTATGATTATGAATTTAGTGGAAGAAGTGATAATACTTCTCTATTAACTAGAATTAATTCTTTTATTCGTGCTAATAAGATTAAATGGAATGGTAATAAAGTTATTATTGTTGTAGGAGGATTAATTCTTGGAACTATAGTTTTGGGTAAGATTAATTTTGATAACAATAGTGATTCATTCAATTATGTTAGTAATATTATTTTAAATCATTTTGATTATTACAATAATGAGATTGGGTATTCTAAAATTGATATAACAGATCCGGTAATAATAACTGAAGAAGAAAAAGAGGATTTGGAAGTTGTTAGTGAGGATCCAGTAATAATTACTAATGCAAAAGTTGTTGAAAAGGAAGAAATAAAAGAAGAAAAACAAGATAATAATTTAATAACTCTTTATCGAAGTAATGGTACTATTTTAAATATAGAATTAGAAGAATATGTAGTTGGTGTTGTCGCTGCTGAAATGCCCGCATCTTTTAATATTGAAGCTTTAAAAGCTCAAAGCGTTGCTGTAAGAACTTACGCTTTGAAACATTTAAAAGAAAATAAAATTCTTACTGATGACGTTAAAACACAAGCATATAATGACAATAATGAACTTAAAGAAAAATGGAAAAATGATTTTGATTTTTATTACAATAAAGTTAAATCAGCAGTAGAAAGTACTAAAGGTCAAGTAATGATATATGATAATGATTATATTGAAGCTTTATACCATTCTACTAGTAATGGCTATACTGAGGATTGCTATCAAGTTTTCGGATATAGTTATCCTTATTTAGAAAGGGTTAATTCTAGTTGGGATTTAAGTGCAACTAGTTTTTTAAGAAATGTTACCTACTCTTTTGATGAATTTAGCAAATTACTTAATATTAATTTTGATGATAACACTGAAGTTGAAATATTATCTAGAACTAATTCTGGAAGAGTTTCTAGTTTAAGAATCGGTGATAATTATTATAGTGGTATTGATTTTCGTAAAATGCTTGGATTAAGGTCAACTGACTTCGATATTGAAGTTACCCCTATTAATGTTGTTATCACTACTAGAGGATATGGTCACGGAGTTGGATTAAGTCAGTATGGCGCTAATGGAATGGCTAATAGTGGCAAAACTTATGTAGAAATATTAAAACACTACTATAAAGGTATTACAATTAAAACTATATAATTTTTTCCTAAATTAAAAGAATGCCTTAACGCATTCTTATTTTTTTACATAATCGCAGACTGGTTTAAATGTCTTACGATGTTCTTCTATTATTCCATACTCTTTAATTGCATCCACATGCTTTTTAGTTGGATATCCTTTATTATGTTTAAAATCATACATTGGATATTTCTCATCTAATTCATCTAACATTCTATCTCTTGTTACCTTAGCTATTACACTAGCAGCAGAAATAGTAATACTTTTTAAGTCCCCTTTTATTATTGAAGTGGATGGAACATCTAATTTATCTAATTTCATAGCATCAATTAAGACGTGTTCAATCTTACAAGGACAATTATCTATTGCTTCATACATAGCTAGCTTTGTAGCTTCATAAATATTAACTTCATCTATTACTTTTTCACTTTTAATACCAATACCTACTCCAAGAGCTTTTTCCATTATAATATCAAAGAATTCATCTCTTTTTTTAGGAGTTAGTTTTTTGGAATCAGTTAATCCATCAAGTTTAAAATCTTTAGGTAGGACTACACAAGCAGTTACAACTGGTCCTACTAAAGGGCCTCTTCCTACTTCATCTACCCCTGCTATATAATTTATGCCTTTATCATATAATTCATGTTCATACTTTGTGTTGTCTATATTATTTAACTGGATTGTAGACTTCGCCATTTGTATTTACAAACTTTATATTTTCTCTATAATTTTCATGAACATAAACTTTAATATTTGGATATCTTAATAAATTGTAATTATAAACTGTTTTATCTCTTAAGCTATCGATCCCTAAATCATATAAAGATAATACAGTATCTTTGCTTATAGATAATGCACTCTCAAAATCAAGCTTATTAAATTCTTTGCCATCATCATTAATTACATAATAATTACTAGCAACATTTAATATATTAGCATGATCAATTTCTACTTTTACTTTATTATCTGTTATGGAGTTATCAATAAGTAGTTGAATATTTTTATTAGAATTACGATTAGTAATGACAAATGTTTTATCATTAGATATTTCGTATTCTAATTTTTCTACTTTTGTACTAATATGATTAGACAAATTAGAACTAACACTATAATCAATAGTTTCAATATAGAACCAAGTAGCTCCTAATAAAAATACGATAAATCCTGCAAATAATTTAAATAAATACTTTTTCATTACTCATCGCCTCCCTTATCAAAATAAACAACGTCAGCTATATAAGATAATGAGATGCTTACCATAATAATTAAACCTATTATCATTATAAATGGTCCTACTACAAGAATACCGTGCGACAAAACGGCAAACATCATTCCTAGTGCACAAAATAAGAACAAATCAGATAACATTAATGGTATTAGGCTTATACCAATTATAACTTGGAATATACTTTGAACTGCTGTATATAAGTTTTTCCCAACTTGTTTAGACTCTTTAATTTCAAACTGATACTCTTTATCCTTTGCCATTCTATATATTACCTTAAATAATATAATTAAACAAATTATTCCATAGGCATAATCTATTGTAGATATCCACATAGCAGATAATATTAATTTAAATGCAGAACCAAATACTAAGATTATTGCTTCACCAATTTTTCCTATTATGAAGAATGGAATCTTTAAAATCCATAGCATAATTAAGCAACTAATTATTCTAATAATTGCTTTTGCTATAGGTTTTTGTGTTTTATTTGATAAAAAACCACTTACTTTTTTAATTGCTGTTATGAAAGTAGATGTTAAAATATCTAGTAAATTATTAAATGAATACTTATTTTCTTTTTTTACTTCTTTCTTTTCTTTTTTCAAATTAACCAACTCCTATTATATTAAAATTATATCAGAAGAATTATTCCATATCAAGAATAATCCTTTGACATTTTATGCTTTACTTTTATCTTTCATGTCATCTAATTTTTCATCTATATCTTTTTTATAGTATTTCCATGTAGCTATTACTATGATTGCTACTGGTAAGGAGATAACTATTCCTAGTATGCCAAATAATGCACCTCCTGCAAATACTGAGAATATAACTACTAATGGATGAACTTCATTAGTTTTTCCATATACAAATGGATTAATTACATATCCATCTAAAGTCGATAAAATAAAGAAACATATAATTGTTCTTATAAATAATCCAGGACTTATTACAAATGCTGTTATTGCTGCTATTATGTTAGTTATAATTCCACCAAAGTATGGAATCAAAGTAGCAAGTGCTGCTAAAAATCCTAAAAGTAATGCATTAGGGTGCCCTATTATTAGGAAAGCTAAAGTATATTCTACTAAAGTAATACCAATAATTTTTACGAAACCGCTTAAATAATTACGCATTTCTATATCAATAGTTTTTACATAATCAAATGTTTTTTTACTTCTTCTTTTTAAAAACAATTTAACTTCATTTCTAATAGTTTCCATATCTATCAATAAATATATTGCTGACGCAAAAGCTATTACTGCTATTGATAAAACTCCAAGCGAACTATTAATAGCACTTACTGCTCCATCAGATACATATTTACTTAAACTAGAAATTATGTCATTGAAACTACTAGTTAGAGTTTCTTGAAGTGGTCCTAAATTCAAATCATAACCAGTAGTAAGCTCTTTAACGAAAGCTAATATTCCATTAAATAGACTCGATAATTGACTAAATAATAACGGAAAGATTAAAGCTATTAATAATGCTACTATTCCTAATATAATAGCAACTATTATAAATACTGCTATTCCCTTTGGGATCTTTTTATTAGTCATAAATTGTAAGAATGGATAAAAAGCATAAGCTAATATAAATGCTAATAAGAATGGAAATATTATTGACCATACTTTACTTACTATTCCTATCCATAAAGGTCCTGTTTCATATAATATTAAAATCATTATAGATAATAAGACTAAGTTTACTAATTTGTAATTTATTTTATCTTTAAACATATCTTCACCTACTATCCTTTATTAAGGTAATTATATCACAAAAAAAAGAATGAATACTCATTCTTTAAAAATTAATTTTATTATTAATATATTCTTCTATTTCATCTACTTTAATAGTTACTTGCTTCATATTATCTCTATCTCTTATAGTAACAGTATTATTATTTATTGTTTCATCATCTATAGTAATTGCAAAAGGTGTACCAATAACATCACTTCTTCTATAACGTTTACCTATATTACCTGATTCATCATAAGTAACCATGAATTTCTTAGATAATTCTTTATATATTTCCATTGCTTTTTCACTATGGAATTTCTTTACTAGAGGTAAGATAGTAGCCTTATAAGGTGCTAGGTATGGATGAAGTTTTAATACTTCTCTTGTTGTACCATCTTCTAATGTTTCTTCATTATAAGCATCACTTAATACTGTTAATACTAATCTTTCTACTCCCAATGATGGTTCTACTACATATGGAATATATTTTTCATTAGTTTCAGGATCTAAGTATTCCATTGATTTACCAGAGAATTTTTGATGTTGAGTTAAGTCGTAATTAGTACGGCTTGCAATTCCCCATAACTCTCCCCAACCGAATGGGAATTTGTATTCTATATCAGTAGTTGCGTTACTATAAAAACACAATTCTTCTTGTGAATGGTCTCTTAGTCTTAAGTTTTCTTCTTTAATACCAAGAGATAATAAGAAGTTCTTACAATATTCTTTATAATGTTTGAACCATTCAAGTTCCGTTCCTGGTTTACAGAAGAATTCTAACTCCATTTGTTCAAATTCTCTTACTCTAAAGATAAAGTTTCCCGGAGTTATTTCATTTCTAAAACTCTTACCTACTTGACCAATACCAAATGGTAGTTTTAATCTTAAGCTTCTTTGAACATTTAAGAAGTTGGTAAAAATTCCTTGTGCCGTTTCTGGTCTTAAATATATTGTACTTTTAGAGTCTTCAGTAACTCCTTGGAAAGTTTTAAACATTAAGTTAAATTGTCTTATATCAGTAAAATCACTCTTACCACATTTAGGGCATTTAATATTATGTTCTTTTATATAACTAACTAATTCTTCACTAGTCATACCGCCCGCATCTTCTACTCCATCTTCTTCAACTAATTTATCTGCTCTATGTCTTGTTTTACATGCTTTGCAATCAATTAATGGGTCAGAAAATGTTGATAAGTGTCCTGATGCCTCCCATACTCTAGGGTTCATTAAAATAGCACTATCTAGTCCTACGTTATTAGGATCTTCTTGAACGAACTTCTTAAGCCAAGCTTTTTTTACATTACTTTTTAATTCAGCTCCTAAAGGTCCAAAATCCCATGTATTAGCAAGTCCATCATATATTTCACTTCCTTGAAATATATATCCATATTGTTTACATAAGTTAACTAATTTATCCATTGTTAAGTTTTCCATATTAATTATTCTCCTTCTTTTTTTATTTTATGTTTTGGAATTTCTCTTTGTCTTTCATACATAACTATAGCTTTTGTAGCTACTGGTAATAAATTTTCACTCTCTATAGATATATATACATCACCACATGTAAGATAGTATCCTAAATTAATGTAGTCTAATTCATCTTCATCACTAGGAAAATTCTGATTTTCTAACACTGCTTTATGTGATGCCCTTTTTAATTTATTAAAAATAAATTTTGTTAAAAACAATTCATCTTCTGGTGTTAGATTACCATCTTTACCAAACAAATTTAACTCAAGATATTCTCCATAACAATCACTTCTTTTTTGATATGTAGAATATTCTTTCATATTAATTTCTATTCTATCAATATTCTTATTCTGCTCTAAAAATTCATCTCTATCACAATAAAATTTATTAAGAACTGTATCAAGTATTGCACTACGTTTAGCTTCTTTTGTTATGATACTTAAGTATCTAGTACCATCGCCACATAGTAAGTAATCACCATTAGAACATCTAGCACTTCTATTATCATTTAATTCTGTTATTTTATTTTGTTCTAAATATAATCTAACTATTTCAACTACCTTTTGTACATCACTTTTACCATCTGATATATCAAGTGAACTCTCAGGACTAAAATATGTTTTATCATTAGATGCACCACTTACTATTACTTGATATCCATCATCTGTTTCTGTTATTATTATTCCTTCATAACTGTTATCATCTAAGTGTTCTTTTCCTGTAATACTTATTGCCATAAACCCTCCTAAATAAAAACTTCTAGAATATGTAAGGACGACTTTACTCGCGGTTCCACCTTACTTATTCTAGAAGAATCTCTCTTTTTTATTGCTGAATAGGTTTCCAAGCCCGTCATCGCATCAATAAATATAGTTGTATTATAACACAAAGATTTATTTTGTAAACTAAATTTCTAAATCTTCACGATGTTTTTTTGAAAATTCAGCTAAAACACTATCAAGTTCCTCTTTACTATCTAATCCAGTTAAAACTTCTTTTCCATTTTCTTTTTCAATTTTTCTTATAAAGAAGTCCTCTACATTATCAGGATTAGCTAAATGAAGGTATTTAGTTCCGTTAATTTCTAATTCAGCTATGATAGCATAAGTTTTTCCATCTAATTCAATTGCATCCAATTCCTTCATAAGTCCTCCTATTTACTAACTCCATTATTTTGTTCTACTTCATTAACTGTTTTTTCCGCTAAAACACGTTCAGTCATTATTTTTTCGTACTTATCAGTATCAGGCTTTCCATCTTTATCAACAAATCCTTTTTTAGTTAAATAATCTTGAAAATTTTCATACCCTATACTTCCATCTTGGCCAAGATGAACTCTACTTGTAACTTCGTTCATATTCCAAATTGTCGTATTCAAATCTGTCCTTTGTCTTACGGCTTTATATATACTAAATAATGCTAAATCCGGATTTTCACTTCTACTTACCCATCCCGCTAAATCATTTTGATTATATCCATATTTATGTCCACCGTCATCAATACTATCCCATATGGTATCTTGAATTGCTGCATAATATCCACTGTCTTTATAAAAATCGTTTACACCTCTTTGATCTCGTATATATTCTACACGATTATATACACCTACAGTTCCTACAATAAGGGCTGCAGCTGCTACAATCGTTATTGCTGGTTTTAAATTTATCTTTCTCCTAGGTGGTACTGCAACTGGTTTTACTCCCTCGCTTTTTAAACTACTTTGATATATGCTATCATATAATTCACTTGGCTTTTTACCCATAATAGATCTCTCCTATCCTATTAATTATAATATACTATAAATAAATACTAGTGTCAATTTTATCTAATTACTTTACACTAATATTTAATAAATAATACAAAGTGTGTATAATAAATAATAGAGGTGAATTATGAAAAATAAAGTTGTAATTATTGGATGTGGTAATGTAGGTATGAGTTATGCATATGCATTATTAAATCAAAGAACATATGTAAATGAATTAGTATTGTTAGATTTGAATTATGAGAAAACAGTTGGTGAAGCAATGGACTTAAATCATGGACTTGCTTTTGCTCCTTCTAATGTAGTTACTAGAGCTGGTACTTATGAAGATTGTAGCGATGCTAAAATAGTAGTTATTGCAGCAGGAGCTAACCAAGAAGTTGGAGAAACTAGAATGGATTTAATCCATAAAAATGACAAGATATTTAAATCTATTGTTAGTGAGGTAAATAAAAGTGGATTTAATGGTATTTATATAATAGCAACTAATCCAGTTGATGTAATGACTTATATAACTTGGAAACATTCAGGTTTTGATACAAGTAAAGTAATTGGTAGTGGTACTACTCTAGATACTGCAAGACTTAGATATGAAGTTGCTAAAAGGATTAATATTCATCCTAAAAATGTTCATGCATACGTTATTGGAGAACATGGTGACAGCGAATTTGTGCCTTGGAGTAATGCTAATGTTGGAATTCAAAATATTAGAGATTTCTTAAAGGATGATGAACTAGATGAAATTTGTAACAATGTACGTGGGGCTGCTTATGAAATAATTAATAGAAAAGGAAATACTAGTTATGGAATAGGAATGAGTTTAGTTAGAATTACTAATGCTATTTTGGGTGATGAAAACTTAATATTAACGGTATCTTCTTATGATAAAAATAATGATGTATTTGTTGGTGGACCTACAGTTATAAATAGAGATGGTGCTAGTAAAAGAATTTATGTAAAATTGACTAGTGACGAAGAAGAAAAATTACAAAATTCTATCGATGTATTAAAAGAAGCAATTGCAAAAATTGATTAGGAGTATATAATTGAACTAGATGATGATACTAGTTCTTATGATGCTGATGTTGCTCATTTCGGAGTTGATCCGGCTTAGATTATTGGATACTTTGATTTAGAAAGTCAAGATTTTATTATCAATCCTAAATCATACTATACAAGTGGTTTTCATATTTAAAAAGAGACTTTTTTCAAGCCTCTTTTCTTATATTTATATAAACATAGTAATAACTATTAAGAATATTCCAAGTAAAATACCTGTTATTGCTATTTTTTTATTTTTCATTTCTAATATTCTTGGAAGTAATTCAAATATACTAATATATATTAACATACCTAAAGTTATACTTAAAAGTATCCCTAATACTATTTCATGAACTAGTATACCAGAAGCTAGCATCATGATTAATCCACCTAGAAATGTTGATAATGACACTAGAAATATTATAAACCATGTTTTATTTTTATTGTTATTAGCTTTATAAAATGTTGAAGTAATAACCATTCCTAAAGGAATGTTGTGAAGTCCCACTCCAATACTAATTAATATACCTGCTTTTAGTGAATTATTAACAGTTGTATATACTGCCATTCCTTCAATAATATTATGAAGAATTAAGGCAATAGATGAAATTAATCCAATATGATTCAATTCTTCCTTATTATGTCCATCATGATCAGGAATAAATAAATCAAGTAACTTCAAAAGCCCTACTCCAAGTAGGATTCCTAATATGCTATATAAGACTCCTTTGAAATTTCCATATTCGTCTATGAATATTTCTTTTACCTCAGGAATTAAATCAACAAATATTAACATTATCATTACTGAAAAAGCTAAGCTTATTGAAAAATTAACAAACTTATTATCATTCTTACTAGCAAATGCTATTACTGCACCTATTACAATAAATATTCCTAATACTAGTGTAATTAATAGTCCCATAATAACTCCTATTCTAAATTAAAGTCCAAAGAATTACTAAAATACCTAGAGCTAAGCGATACCACATGAATACTTTGAAATCATGTTTTTTCAAATATTTCATTAAGAATCTAATACAGAAGATACCTGTTATAAATGATACTAATATACCTGTTATAAACATTGGTAAATTAGCTACAATTACACTCATACTATCTTTTAAGCTTAGTATAGTTGCACCAAGTACTACTGGTGCTGATAAATAAAATGAAAACTTAGCTGCATCTTCTCTTTTTAATTTCAAACATCTTCCAGCAGCAATAGTTGTTCCGCTTCTAGAAAATCCTGGTATTAATGCAAAAACTTGACTACAACCAATTAAAAATGCATCCTTTAAAGTTAAATCACTTATACTTTTTTTAGCATCAAAGTATTTATCAACTAGATAAATAATAATACCCATTACGATTAATGCTAAAGCTATTAAAATAAAGTTAGTTCTAATTGCTTTTTCTATTACATCTTCAAATAAAATTCCTGCAATAGCAGCTGGTATTGTTGCTACTACAATATACCAAAAAATTTTACCTTCTTTATTTTTTATTCCTTTAGTAAATCCTTTTGCTATCATATTAATAAAGTCTTTAAAGAAATAAATCCCTATTGCTAATAAAGTACCAAAGTGTAGTGCTATATCAAAGCTTAAAGCTACATTACTTCCAATATTAGCACCTATACCAAATAAATCTCTAAATATTATTAGATGTGCTGATGATGATATAGGTAAAAATTCCGCTATCCCCTGAATAAATCCTAAAATTATAACTGCCCACATATTTTGTCCTCCTATTTATACTTATTCAGTATAACATATAAAATAACTTATAAAAATCTTTTTTTAAAATTTATTAACTATTAGGCATAGCTTTGTATTTTACTTTTTGTTTTCTGAAATCTTTTAAATTTCTTAAAGTAATATTAGCTGCTCTTTTAAACTCAAAATATTGTCTATGACTATAGAAGTTTTTTCTATCACGATATTTAGCAATAGTTTCTAATTGATCTAGTGCGCTTCTATCAAAAAAGTCAGGGTTTCTTGTTAATAAAATATTGTTAGTTATTAAGAAATTTATATCTCCTTTATATTGATCAAAGGCCGTCTCACTTTCGTATGCTCTACTTATTTCTTCAACATCTAATAATCTATGAGCTATAACATAACTATATGGTTCTTGCCAAAAATGACCATATCTAATATTAGCATTATAAGATTCATAACTATTTTCTTCACCTTGTTCAGTTACTGACATTCTATTAAATCTGGTTATTTTAAACATTATCTCCATAGCATCGATACAACAACTAGGTTTCTTAATACATGAATTTGCTACTTTACAAAGTTTATCATGACACTCTGGTATTAAAGCCATATAATTAGGATTAGATGAAAGACGTTTAGCAATTGATGTTACTATTAATTCTTGTTCATCTTCTTCATATATGCTTCTATTATCATCACAGATTAACATTTCTCCTTTTAATTCATTACTTATTTCCTTTATATTGGATTTCATTTTTTCTTCTCCTTTATGTTTTTAAATATGTCGATATAATTTTCAACATATATTATTTCTAAATCTTTTTTTACTTCATCTGGTACTTCTTTTAAGTCTTTTTCATTTTGTTTAGGTAAAAATACTTTTGCTATATTAGCTCTATTCGCACCTATTAGTTTTTCTTTTACTCCACCTATAGGTAATACTTTACCAGATAAAGTCATTTCACCTGTCATACTTATATTAGAAGGAATTAAAGTATTAGTTAGCGAACTAATAAGAGCCGTTGTAATAGCAACTCCAGCACTTGGTCCTTCCTTAGGAACCGCTCCTTCTGGAACATGAATATGAATATCAATATTATCTATGTATTCTTCATTAATTTTATATTCTTTAGCATTTGCTTTTATGTAACTTAAAGCAATTCTTGCTGACTCTTGCATTACTTCTCCTAAAGAACCAGTTAATATTAGATTACCTTTCCCTTTAAAAGTTGTAACCTCTATTGGTAAGATATCTCCACCAAATGGTGTATATGCAAGACCATTTACAATACCTATTCTTTTAGAGTTATCGTTATCTGTATAAAAGAACTTTTTATTACCTAAATACTTCTCTATATTAGCATTTGTAATTTTATAATTCTTTTCACTTTTATTTAGAACAATATCTTTAACTACTTTTCTTAATACAGTAGAAATAGTTCTTTCAAGTTCACGTACTCCCGCTTCTTTAGTATAATTTCTAATAATAGTAAATATTACATCATCAGAGAAAGCTACTTGTCCTTCTTTTAATCCATGTTCTGCTAAAAGTTTTTTAATTATATAGTTTTTTGCAATATCAAATTTTTCATATTCTGTATATGAAGATAATTCAATGATCTCTAATCTATCTCTTAATTCACTAGGAATTTGTTCTATATAATTAGCAGTTGCAATAAACATTACATTACTTAAGTCAAACTCCTCTTCAATATAATGGTCTACAAAGTTTTTATTTTGTTCTTTGTCTAGCACTTCTAATAGACTTGAAGCAGGATCCCCCTTTATATCTTTAGTCATTTTATCTATTTCATCAATGATAAATACAGGGTTACTAGTACCTACTTTTTTCATGCCTTGAATAATTAATCCAGGTGCTGCACCTATATATGTTCTTCTATGTCCTACAATTTCAGCTTCATCATTAACTCCACCAACTGATATTTTAGTACATTTACGTTTTAAGCTTGCTGCAATGCTTTTAGCTAAAGTTGTTTTACCTACTCCAGGAGGTCCTACCAAACATATAATAGGACTTTTTAAATCATTTGTGTTTTGTTTTACTGCCAAGTATTCTAGTATACGTTCTTTTACTGTGTCAAGAGCATAATGAGTACTGTCTAAATTCTTTTTCACTTGATTTAAGTCACTATTATCTTTAGTAAATTTATTCCAAGGAAGTTTAAGTAACCAATCAATATAAGTTCTTACTATTCCCATTTCTGGCGAATTAGGGTTAAGAGATGAGTATTTATTTAACTCATTTAATAGTCTCTTACGTATTTTAATAGGACAATCTAGAGCCTCTATTTCCTTTTTTATGCTATCAACTTCATCATCTTTATCGTTAATATCTCCGAGTTCTTCTTTAATAACTCTTATTTTTTCACGTAAAACAAATTCTCTTTGACTTTCATCCAATTGCTTACTTACTTCTTGTTCTATTTCTTTTTCAAGTTTTAATATTTCCATATCTTTATTAATATCATCTAAAATCATTTTAACTCTAGATGTTGCGGATACTTCATCAATATAATCTAACTTTCTTTCAAAAGTAGTTGGTAAGTAAAGTGCTACAATATCTGTTAATTTATCTATATCGTTAATTCCTGCTGTTTGAGCTAGAACAGTATTAGACATATAAGGAACTTCTCTTACGTATACTTCTACATGTTTCATTAAGCTTCTAGCATATGCTAATTCTTCTTTTAGTTCTAATTCTTCTTTAGGAATATTACTAATCATTGCATCATAAGTATTATCTTCTTTGTTATAAGTATGTACTTTTACTCTATTGTTTCCTGATAATATAATTCTTGTCTTACCATTAGGCATTTCTATTTTCATTTTAATAGTAGCAACTACCCCTATTTTAGGTAACTCACTAATATCAGGATCTATTTCTAAATTGTCTTTAGGATTAACAACTAAAATACTGTTATTATAATATGACTCAGCTAGTGACAATAATTTTTTATCATTATCATTATCAAACTCAAGACGTATTTCACTATGAGGGAATAGGACCATATTTCTAATTAAAAGAACAGGCAAGTTAGTTTTAATCATAAAATCCCTCCTCGAAACATGCTTTTTATTATAACCAGTTCATATTAAAAATGCAACAAATATGACATTTTTTTACATGATAAAAATTGGTAAAAAAAAGGACTCATAAAGTCCTTTAAATTTACTTTGTTATTACTACATAAGGATTAGTACTAGTACCACTTCCAGAAACAATAACTGTATCTTTTAGGTTTATTACTGGAAGAACCGAAAAATTAGTACTATCAACGCTAACAGACGATGTAACGCCCATATAAATCACAGTGACATAAGGTAACGTATCGAATTTACTAGGCGTCATTGTCCAATATGCTTCTGCTGCCGTTGTTGATAAATATGTACCTCCTACTTTTGAAGTATAAACAAATTCAGCAGTGCTCATTAATCCTATTGGATAAGTTAACGCTTTGTTTCCTTTCGTAGCAGTCGTTGTTGTATATAAATCGTTTTCTTGTGGACAATCTAACACTGTAGTACTATTTGTATAAGTAGTTGCTAAATTTCCAAGTGGAGATCCAGAAGTATATGTTCTATCACCACAAAATCCTGCATCAGCTATATAATTAGAATAGCTTAAAAGATTAGTCTTATACCAGTTATCTAAGAATGTCTTTACAGTACTTGAGTTAACATTGGCATGAGCGCTCGAAATAGAGGTTGATACTTGATTTCCATACATATATCCAACCAACGGATTATAGCTATACGTAGTTGGTGATGTATTGAATGCACTTTTGCCCGCACTCACATTAAGAATGATCCTTATACTTCCGTCTTCATTTATTCTTATTATTCTCCACATCTTACCTGCAAAGCTCACATAATTATTAACATTAGTTCCACTAAAAATATATGTCGTTTTGTTATCTTCTGTATTTTCATTTACTTCATATAATCCGGCGCCATTAACTACTGCTGTGTTTAAAGGATGAGGAGTATTATCCTTTAATATCTTTTTAGCTAGTCCTGCTGATACTACTTCAACGTCTTCACTAGTAATAGTTTGTCCTACATCTTGAACAAAATTAACACTTATGCTTAACATCTCATCATCTAGTGTTGGCTGGTCAGTTACAGATGAATCAAACACTACATAGATTCCAAATGTCTTTGATTGTCCTTTGGCTAACTTATCACCTTTTTTGATACCAGTTACTTCTATTTTTATAGCATCATTTACTCCTTTTATGGCTTCTATTTCATTAATTATTGCATCTATTGTTCCTCTATTTGCTACTGTTACATCTAACTTTACTCCATCTCCTGGTGCTTTTAAGTCTAATCCAAATGTTAATGTTGTTCCACTTATTGTAGGCGTTGAAGTAATTGTTACTCCTGTTGTTCTCTCTATTATACTTACATTAGTAAATAATATATTCCAGTTGGACTCTATGTCTGCTGTTCCATTTATATTTAGTTTTTGACCAAGTACAGCATATCCTACTATCATTAAACATATTACTAAACACATTGCTATTATTATTATTCTCTTCTTATTCATTTTTTTCTATACCTGCTCTCCGTTATTATTCTATCTGTAATTATTATACCCCCCCCCCTAGGGTGTTTGCAAGGTTTTTATAATTACCTTTTATTATTTTCTACATTCTTCTTAATTATAAACCTTCTATATATAGTTCTTATATGGTAAATTTTGCCATATAAAAAGAATAGTTCATTTGTTTTTACTATCCTTTATCTTGTCTAATTCTTCGCTTATTTTATCTACAGAAGTCTTTAAATCTTCTATACTAGTATCACTTTTTGTATTTGTTTCTAAAGTTGTTACCTGAGATGCATATGTCTGCATAACTAATCCTACTAATTGTAACCAGTTGCCAATACTATCTTGTTCATTAGGACTTAATTCATTTACTAAAATAAGTCCTATTACTAAAGCACTACCAGTAAATGTATATGGATCTAATTCTATAGTTATTTTATTCATAATACCTCTATTTTAATTTATGCCTTAATAAAAAAACGGACATAAAAAAAAGAAAGATTACTCTTTCTTAACTAAAGAACATTCTAATTACATCATTAAATGTTATATAAACTAGCAATAACATTAATAAGATAAATCCAATACTATGGAAAATATTCTCTACTTTAGGTTTTACTGGAGAACCTTTAATTTTTTCTATTACTAAGAAAAGTATTCTTCCTCCATCAAATGCTGGGAATGGAATTAGATTAATAAATCCAACATTTAGACTTAATAATGCTAGTAATTGTAACATGCTTTCTAGTCCTGCACTTCTTGTTTGACCTACTATTGAATAAATTCCTACTGGACCAGATAAGTTATTCATACTTACAGTACCAGTAAATAATAACTTAAGAGTAATTCCCATTTGTTTAAATAATGCTCCTGTTTTTATGAATGCATATTTAATTGGTGCAAAGAAACCTTTTTCTTTTTCAGTTTTAAACTCTATACCAAACTTATAAGTAGTTACTTCATCAACTGTTTCTTTTTGAGGACTTATTTCATAATTAACTATTTCCCCATTTTCTTTTTTCATTTTGAATGTCATAGTCTTACCAGGCTTAGTAACTGACATATATAATCTTACATCATCAATGGTTGTAATATGATTACCATTTACTTCAATAAACTTATCCCCTACTTCAATTCCTGCTTGTTCCATTGGATATCCAACAGTTAATTTTCCAACTACTGGTTCCATTTTAGGAGAACCAAAGAATAATGCGCATAATAGTAATACTACAAATGCTAAGATAAAGTTATTACCTGCTCCAAAGAACATGATTAGAAATCTTTGCCAAATTGGCTTAGAATACATCTTCATATCTTTTGGAACTGTTTTGTCATCATCAATTTCTTCGCCTGCTAATTGAACAAATCCCCCAATAGGAATTGCTCTTATGCAATATTCTGTTTCGTCCTTTTTATTCTTTCTTTTATGAGAAAATATTTTAGGACCCATTCCTATTGAAAATTCATATACATATACTCCAAACATTTTAGCAAATATAAAATGTCCAAATTCATGTATTAAGACAATTAAACCTAATATTAATATAAAATAAATTAATGTCATATTTCCTCCTATAAAACTGCTAAAAACAATATAAATCCTAGAACTATAAAGATAATACTATCTAATCTATCTAAGATACCACCATGTCCTGGTATTAAATTAGAGAAATCTTTAACTCCATAATATCTTTTAATTGCTGAGAATACTAAGTCTCCTAATTGACCAATTAAGGATAAACATAAAGTTACAAATACAATAATACCTATATCAAGTCCTGTATTTATTACTGTAGTATAGTAAATTGATCCTATTATTACTCCCATAATAGTTCCACCAATAAGACCTTCAATTGTTTTTTTAGGTGATATTAATGGTGCTAATGGATTTCTACCAATATATCTTCCTGTTATATATGCAAATGTATCTGTCATTGTTGCTATTAAGAATAAATATATAACATAGTTTAAGCTAAAGTTTCTTAATAATATTAATAAATTAAAACTTAGTCCAATAAATAGTACTGAACCTACTAAAAATAATGCATCATTTAAATTATATTTTTTACTATCATTTATAAATACCATAGGTGCTAAGAAGACAAACATCATAATTGTCATTAATCTATAATCCATTAAGAAGTATAAATCTTTTGATTGATAATTATTTAGTGTCATAAAAGCTACTAGGATATAGGCACATAATTCTACAAAGAATGGAAATCCTTTTTTAGTTTTTCTTATCTTAAGCAGTTCATAAAGTCCTAGTAATGCTATTAATAACATTAATAATGAATATGGTAGTCCTCCTATTAGTAATAATGGAATAAATATTGTTAATAACACAGCTGCACTTATAACTCTTATTTTCATTTTAGTTTCCTCCAAATCTTCTATTTCTTTTTTGATACTCTTCTAATGCCATATCAAATTCTTTTTCTTTAAAGTCAGGAAATAATATGTTAGGAAAAGTCATTTCACTATATGCTAGTTGATATAACATAAAATTACTTATTCTTAATTCACCACTAGTTCTAATTAGTAAATCAATTGGTGGTAAATCATTGTATAAGTATTTTGCAAAAGTTTCCTTATTTAATGAATCTAAATCTAGATTTCCATTTTTATAATCTTCAGCTATTTTTTTACTAGCATCAATTATTTCTTCTTGCCCTCCATAATTTAGGCAAATATTTAAAATGCCATTTTTATTATTTTCAGTTTCTTTTTCTAGATTTCTCATAGATTGAAGAACATCTTCTCGTAAGGGATTTGTTCGCCCAGAAAATATTACTTTAATACCTTCTTTTTTTATTTTCTTATATCTTTTAGCAAACATTTCAATGAATAGATTCATTAAATAATCTACTTCTTCCTTACTTCTTTTAAAATTTTCTGTTGAAAAAGCAAAAACACTCAATACTTTGACACCTTTTTTTAGGATATGTATACCAAGTTTCTCTAATGTTTTACTTCCTTCTAAATGTCCTAGGCTTCTACTAAGTCCTCTTTTGGTTGCCCATCTTCCATTACCATCCATAATGATTGCTACATGGCAAGGGATATTTAATTTATTCTCGTTCATAGTCACCCACCTTACATTATAATTATAATACACTAACTAAAAAGTAACAACAAAAAAAGAACCATTGGTTCCTAAAAACTGTCAATATTGATTTTTATTCTTTTATTATCTTTTAGATAACTACTAGCTTGCACAATAGTACGGATTGAATTAGCAACTTTTCCTGCTTTACCTATTACGCGTCCCATGTCACTTTCATCAATCATTACTTGAATAACCATAGTATCTTCATCGGAAGACTCAAATTCTTTAACACTTACTGCTTCTTTATTAATAGCAAGTGCTTTAACTAATTCTTCTGTTAATAAAACTAAATCCATAATTATTTTCCTTTTTTGTTATCAGCATATTTTTTCATGATACCTGCTTTACTAAATAAATTTCTAACAGTATCAGTGATTTCTGCTCCATTACCTAACCATTTTAAAGCAACTTCTTCATTGATTTTTACTTCTGCTGGATTAGTTAAAGGATTATATGTACCAACTAGTTCAAGATATTGACCATCTCTAGGTCTTCTAGAATCAGTAGCAACAATACGATATACAGGTTTCTTTTTAGCACCCATTCTTGTTAATCTAATTTTAACTGCCATGTTATCCCTCCATTCCAATTCGAATTCAGTTTAATTATATATTACTATTATATTCAATGTCAAGTATTTTTTGTTAACAGACAATAAAATTCTAAAAAAAGAAAACAGCTTTGTGCTGTTCTTTTACTATTTTACTTTTTCTTTTAATATTGTTAGCTTTTCTTCTTCCTCTTCTAATTTTTTACGATCTAAGTCAACAATATTTTTTGGTGCTTTATTAACATAGTTTTCATTACTTAGTAATTTTTTCCTACGGTTAATAGATTCTTCTAAAGATTTAATTTCATCTAATAATTTACTGTTATCTTCTTCACTACCTTTGTAATAATAAGTAATATCTACTAGACTTGATTTATAATTACTAGATAGCATATTGCTATAATCAGTAGTTATTAGTTGTTCTTCTTTTATTTTCAATTGAGATAAGTAAATATTTTTATACTCATCATTAACATTTATTACTACATAGCAATCTTTAGTAATATTATTATTTGCTTTTAAGTTACGAATTGCTACTATATCTTTAATGATCTTTTCTTGTAACTCAGTAACATCTTTAAAGATTTCTTTTTTATCATATTTAGGATATTCACTAATCATAATAGAATCATATTCTTTTATTGGTAACATTCCATATATTTCTTCTGTTACAAAAGGCATCATTGGGTGTAACATTAATAAAATGTCTTTTAATACTTTTAATAGAACACTCTTAGTAGTATTGTTCATATTTATTTTAGCAAGTTCAATATACCAGTCACAAAAGTCATCCCATATAAATGAATATAAAATAGCACCTACATTATTAAAGTCATATCTATCCATATTTTTTCTAACATTTTTAATAGTTTCGTTTAGTTTAGTTAGAATCCATTTATCGCTAATAGATAAATCTTCTAATGTGTAATCTTCTTCTTTAAAGTCTTCAATATTCATTAGAACGAAACGTGATGCATTCCAAAGTTTATTGATGAAGTTCCAAGTTGATGCGACTTTTTCAGTATCAAACCTAATATCAGTACCCATTGCTGATGCAGTTGTTAGATAGAATCTTAAAGCATCTGTTCCATATTCTTCTATTAAGTCCATAGGGTCTATTCCATTACCTAGACTTTTTGACATTTTACGTCCTTGTTTATCTCTTATTAATCCATGAATAATGCAGTCTTTAAATGGACGCGTTTTCATTTGTTTTAGAGATGAGAAAGCCATTCTTGCTACCCAGAAGAAGATAATATCATATGCAGTTACTAAAGCATCAGTTGGGAAGTATCTTTCTAAATCTTCTGTTTTATCTGGCCAACCTAAAGTACTAAATGGCCATAAAGCTGATGAGAACCATGTATCTAGTACATCTTTATCTCTTACCCAACCATCACCTTCTGGTTCAGTTAAGCCAACATATACTTCATCATTTCTGTACCAAGCAGGAATTCTATGACCCCACCATAATTGACGAGAAATACACCAATCATGACAATTTTCCATCCAGTGGTTTAATATTTTTTCAAAGTTTTTAGGGAAGAAATTAATTTTCTTATCAGCATCTTTTTGACACTCTAATAAGTCATTAGCCATATCTTCCATCTTAACAAACCATTGTTTTGATAAGTATGGTTCTACTACAGCATCAGTTCTTTCTGAGTGACCAACACTGTGAGTCATTTCTTCTATTTTAATTAATAAATCCTTTTCTTTTAAATCTTCAATTAGTTTTTCACGGCATTCTTCTCTAGTCATACCTTTATAAATACCAGCATTTTCATTCATAGTAGCATCTTCGTTCATAACTACAATTCTCTCTAAATTATGACGTTCTCCTACTTCAAAGTCGTTAGGGTCATGTGCTGGAGTAATTTTAACTACACCTGTTCCAAAAGTAGGGTCAGCATGAACGTCTCCAACAATTGGTATTTTTTTATTAACAATAGGAAGTATTACATTTTTACCAATTAAGTCTTTATATCTTTCATCACTAGGATTTACTGCTACTGCAGTATCACCAAATAGAGTTTCAGGTCTTGTTGTTGCTACTTCTAAGTAGTCATTACTATCTTCTATAAAGTATTTTAAATGATAAAAGGCACCTTTATCATCTTTATAAATAACTTCTTCATTAGATAGTGCAGTTTTAGCAATAGGATCCCAGTTTATTATTTTTTCTCCACGATATATTAATCCTTCTTCATATAATTTAACAAATACTGTATTAACAGCTTTATTTAATCCTTCATCAAGAGTAAATCTTTCTTTTGAATAATCAACACTAAGTCCTAATTTAGCCCATTGTTTATGAATATTATCTTTATGTTCATAAGTCCAATCCCAACATGCATCCAAAAATTTTTCTCTACCTAATTCATATTTATCTATACCTTGTTTTTTTAGTTTTGCAACAACTTTAGCTTCAGTTGCAATAGCTGCATGATCCATTCCTGGTAACCATAATGTGTCGTATCCATCCATTCTTTTATAACGAATTATAACGTCTTGAATAGCACCATTTAAAGCATGTCCTAAATGTAAGTTTCCAGTTACATTTGGAGGTGGAATAACGACACAGAAAGGTTTTCTTGCTAAGTCGTTTCCTGCTTTAAAATATCCTTTTTCTTTCCAATTATCATATTTATTTAATTCAACTTGTTTATGATCATATTTTTTTTCTAACATATTACACCTCAAATTTATTTAATAATCTTTCTTTTATTTTGTTAAATATTTCTCTATTTTCATCTGATACTTCTATAGTAGCAAGTAATTCATGATAGTACCCTAACTCTTTTAATAGGATAAAACTTTCTTTAAAGTTAAAGTCAAAGATAAATGCTAGGACACATAAAATAGAATCACTTTTATTTTTTATGTCTGTTAAAGATACAGATTTTTCTTCTTTAACACACTCTAAAACTGTGGTACTTGGTGGTAAGATAAATTCGTTTTTATAATCTGTTTTTCGGACTCGAAAAATATCCATTTTATCAGCATCTCTTATGATGTTTACAAATATTTTTTCTTTTTCATTAACATTATCTAATATTTTTAATTTATTATGATTTCTTACTGCTTTTCTAATTATTTCATCGTAAGTATCTTCTTTTATAAAACTTCTAATTAATCCTTCATCAAATAATACTTTGGCACCGTTTTCAGCATGGTCCATTTCTTTATCTTTAAAAGTATTAGTTAGTGCTACTTGTTCAAATCTACCTATATCATGTAAGTAACCAATTAGTTTTGCTAAGTCTTTGTCCTCATCATTAAGTCCTAACCTACTTGCTAGATTATATGATATTTTGGCAACTTCTAAAGTATGAAAGTATTTTAATCTTATTTTTTCGTTATTCCAATCAAATTTAGATACGTACTCTTTAAATGTTTCTTCTATTTTCTCAAAGTCCATATTTCCTCCAATAAAAAAGTCCTTATATAAATATATATAAGGACGAAATATCGCGGTACCACCCTACTTCATATCAAATGATATGCTCTTAAATATTTAACGCATACATACGAGAACATCTACTATTATTTCAATATTCTAACTCCCTAGCTACCTTCAGTAATAATAATTAATAGCTTCCACCAACACTATCTCTCTATAAAATAATTAGCTACTTACTCCTCTAGTTCAAAGTTTTATGTATATGATTATAGTTCAAAAATATGTTTTTGTAAATACTAACTTAATTTTAATACAAATGGGTCATCGTTAGTACCAGAACCACTTTTTATAATAACGTTACTTTTTAAGTACATCACAGGTTTTATACTAACCATATCAGTAAGTTTATCACTGTATCTTGTATTTATAGAATTAACTGAATTTCCACCATAAACAGTGTTTATAGTATATTCCCCAGTTGTGCTTGATGCATTAATTGTCCAAAACTCTTTTGATGGTGTTCCGTTATTAGAAGTATATAAATCTCCTAAAGTAGGAAGTCCTACTGCTGATGTTATGTAGTTTTCATTACAATTATTACTAAATTCCATAGGATATGTAATAGCTTTTTCACACCAAGAACCATTTTCTTCTATTAATGATTTATCTGTTCCTAGACTTGTTTCATACCAAGATCTTAAGCTATCCTTAATATTAGAAAGTGAATATTTATAATATCCAGTTTGAACATTCGCATTGAATGGTTTAGCATCTAAGAATCCTTCAGTCATGATTATTTTAGTTAAGTTATTTTCAGTTCTTACTATACGATATTTAACATTATTTATTTTTACATATTCACCACTATATCTAGTATTTATTTTAGTACCTTCTTTGACATCAGTACTATTACCTTCCAGTATATAAGGGTGATCTTTTGACCCATTACCTGCTATTACATAATTTTCTAGTTTTAAAGTTATTGCTGGTCTTATTGCATAATAATCATAATAATTGTATACAGTTTTTCTAACTGTTGTATCAAGACTTCTATTTTTAGCTGTTATATATATAAAGTTACCATCATTACCATAATTAGATAATAACCAGAAATAATTATCACTAAAATAACTAGGTATTTGATTAGCTTCATATGAATTTAAAAGTCCAACTTTTCTAGTTACTGTCTCAGCTTTCATTGTCTCTTGACTTGGCATAATAGTAGGACTAGTATCCCATACTGCATCTTTTAAATACTTATCATATTCTTTTAAGCTAGGCAAGAATACGTTTTGTAAATACTTATCTATTAAGCTATTTTCATATTTAATAGTACTATTATTATTTCTTGGAAAAACAGTAATTATATCATTACATATTAATTTGATATAACCATCACTTTCATTATAATTAACTATTCTCCATAATTTACCTGAATACCATACATAGTTATCAGCATTAGCGTTTCCCATTACATAAACATCATTTGATGCTTGTCCTAAAGGCTTTTTACAATTTGAAGTATTTTTACTACACCAATTAGCAACTAATTTATCTTTTAATCCATCATCGTCTTTAGGTTTATATGCTAAGCATGTACTAGATGAATCAATTTCATCTTTTTCAAAAGTTACTTTATTATTTTCATCTTTACAAGTTAAATTAACATCAACACTTAAATTTCCTTTTTTGTTATTAAGTCTTACTTTACCAGCACATGTTACTTTATCATCATCAAACTTTTTCACATATTCCATCTGTATTAGTTTTTCTAGAGTAACTTCAAGGCATCCACTATCTAGACTAGTTCCTAATTCATCTTCTTCTTTGTCAGAAAATACTGTAGCACCTGCTTTAATAACTTTTAAGTAATTATTATATTCTTTGACATTATTATTTGTTAATAATTTAGATACTGCAGGTATAACAACTATTAAGATAAGTCCTATTATTATTAATACTGCTAACATTTCGATAAGAGAAAATCCTTTTCTATTCTTCAAGATATCACCCCTATTTTACATTAGTAATTATATCATCAGTTATCAATTGGTGCAATAAAACTAAATCTTTTTTTATCCAAAAGAATAAACTATATTAGGTGAATTATATGTTTCAAGGAAAAGGTCATGGATTCTTTTGTATGTGTGATGTATGCAAAGCAAAAAGAAGAGCAAGTCTTCTTTACTCTTCTTGTTTATTAGGATTAGTCATTGTTATTTTTTATCAATCATTATTACTTATATTTGTTACAAGTAAAATAAATGCCATCATATTATTTATGGAATTAGTTTTTCTGACTTGTGGAATTATTCGTATGATATTTTGATACGAAATCATTAGTTATCATTAAATAATTAGTTAAATCATAAACATTTTTAGTATTAATAATTTCTTTAAACGATAGATCTATTTTGTCTGGTACTAATAATAATGCAAATAAAAGATAAATTTCTTCTTCAAATAATGGGTATTTAGTATTATATATTTCAAACAATGAAAAGAAGTCAACTTTATCATAAACATTTTTATACAATGACAAGATATCGTATATAGGAGATGCTCTACAGGCTTTATTCCAACTAATTAAATATACACCATCATCTTTTATTAAGTGATCCAACTCTAAATTATTGTGACAAGTTGCTACCCGATAATTCTTTTTTTCTTTAGCTTTCTTATACCATTTATCAATAAAATATTTAGAACTATCTATACTATGATATATAACTGTACTATTTCTTAGTAATAAGTACTTACTAGGTGATGGATATAATTCTTCTTCTATTATCATTTTTAGGTTATCGTAATAATTAGAAATATATATTAATTTATCATTTATGTCTTCATATATTTTTTGTAATAAATCTTGATCTGTTATCTTATAAGATGTGGTTTTGTTATGTAATAAAGTGATTATATAAATAATATCTAAGGCTTTTTCTTCATCTGTTAGGTTGATATTATCTACATAAGGATACATTTCATAATCATCATTACATCTGTAAATGTTTACAAAATTATTAAAATTTTTACTTCTTAAATATTGAAATAAATAATCATTGTTATGGTTTCTTTTTTTTATAACATATTTTCCATTATTGGTTTCAATAATTTTTACGTTTTTAAAAATAGAATACTTATTTATTTTTAAATCATTCATTGCTATTAGGAATAATTAATTTAGTACCTATTCTAATATCTGATAAATCATTATATTCAGCTAATGTATCTCTAGTAGTTTTATATTTGTTAATAACAGCATCTAGGCTGTCACCTTCTCTTATGATATATACACAATATGTAGCAAAGGTTTCTTCTGTGTCTTTAAATGCTGAAAATATAGATGGGATATCATCACTTTTTGAAGTCGGTAATTCTTCCATTTCTTCTTTTATATCTTTTGTATTATGGTTATTATTATCACTAACTACATCTTCTTTATTAGATGGTACTTCCAATAGACTACTAGTACTTGTATCTAAGAATAAATCTTCAGTTATATTTTCATTTGTAGATGTGCGAGTTTCTTCTTTCTTTTCTTCTTGTGGTTTTTCTTCTTCAAATTCATCATAGCTTGAAATTACTTCTTCTTGTTTTTTTAGTTCTAAATTATCTAGACATAAATCAATATTTAATAATAATTTTTCTTCATCAACAACTTCATAGATAAAATCGTCTATTTCTAAAGTAAGTTCTTTAGTATCGTATTTATCATCTATTGTTATTTCAATAGGAATTTTGTAACTAAAATCTTCATCTAACTGACTTGCCTCAGTCATTTTATAAGAACCTGATACTATAAAATCTCCACTAATTGTTTCTTCATCTTTTAATGATAATGTGTGTTCTAATGAGATACTAGTGATTTTGCTAATCATTGTTTTAAATACAATTTCCTTTTTAAAAGGTATTATTTGTTTCATAAAATCCTTCCTTCCTATTGAAATATATGTAAAAAAGATATTTTTATACAAAAAAAGTTCTAGAAACTTCTAGAACTTCCTCCACCACCAGATGAGCCTCCACCGCCAGAGAATCCACCTGATGAACTGCTACTACCTCCAAAACCACCAAATGATGAATAACCACGATAATGCCTTCCACCACGACCACTTTTACCGCCAAATTTAATTGTTAGATATATAATTAATATCCAAAATCCTAGTTGTATAGCCAATACTATTATAATCCCTACTATATCATCCTCTTCTTCAACTGGAGAATCGATTTTTTCATCTAGATTATAATAATTAGCTATTTCCTTGTAAAAAGCTTTATAGCCATTAAGCATTCCTTCATCAAAATTATCATCCTTAAAGTATGGAATCATATAACTGTCTTGAAATCTACCTGTTTTACCATCTGGTAAAACGCCTTCTAATCCATAACCAACTTCTACTCTTACTTTTCTATCTTCTAGTGATAATAAGATTAAAAGTCCATTGTTTTCTTTTGCATCACCAATTTCAAATTTTCTAAATAGTTCTGTTGCATATTCTTCTAGGGAATCGCCGTTTAAACTTGGAATAGTTACTACTACTATTTGTGCTTTAGTCTTATCGTTTAAGTTCTTACTATGTTCGAATATATACTCTTCAGTATCACTACTTAATATATTAGCATAATCATTAACGTAAAACTTATCAGTTGGGCTAACAACTGCAAATGTATTTAGTGGGCACAATAGAAGTAAAATACTTACTAAAAAATAAATGTATTTTTTCATATTAGAATTCTACTTTTGGTACTTCTGTTTTAGATGGTTCTACTTCAAAATAGTCTTTTTCACTAAATCCAAACATTCCTGCAATTAAGTTTGTTGGGAATTTTTTTACTTTAGAATTGTATGCTTTAACGGCATTATTATAATCACGTCTTGCAGTTGCAATTCTATTTTCTGTACCTGCTAATTCATCACTTAATTGAATAAAGTTTTGATTAGCTTTTAAGTCCGGATAGTTTTCTACAATTACCATTAATGCATTTAATGCACTAGTTAGTTCGTTGTTAGCTTCTCCCTTTTCTTCGATTGTTTTAGCTTGTAATAAGTTTTCTCTTGCTTTAGTAACACTATCAATTGCTGCTTGTTCATGAGATGCATATCCTTTTACTGTACTAACTAAATTAGGAATTAAGTCAGCTCTTCTTTCTAACATTACTGATACATTAGAAAATTCACTGTTAACGTTTTCCTCTAATGTAATGATTGAATTATAGCTCCCTCCTAATGCTAATGCTGTTACAATAATTACTGCTACAATTACAAGTAACAATGTATTTCCCTTTTTCATTTTTTCACCTTCCTATGATATTATTTTAACATATTTATAAAAAATAAAAAGAGTATTTCTACTCCTTTTGAGATTTAACTCCAATTATTACTCCGTTTTCATCAAACTCGTATTCGATGTCTGGAACACTTGGTTCTTCACTTGATGATGTTTGATCTTCAACTGAGACTGAAGGTGATGGAACAGGCTCAACAGCTTGTTCCCCTTTAACTGCTACTACTACACCATTTTCATCAAATTCATAGTTTGATGATGAAGATGCCGGCTTTTCTTCATTTTGAACTTCATTATTAGCATTACCATCAGCTATAACTGTACCATTCTCATCAAATTGGTAACTTGGTGCTGCTTTTTCTTTAAGTACTGGAGCTTGTTCTTCTAGCATTTTACCATCTGTTGCTATAACAGTACCGTTTTCATCAAATACAATTCCATTCAAATTATTGTTTTTAGCTTCTTCTTTAGGCGTTTCAGATGAGACTCCTATTACTGTGCCATTTTCATCAAATTCATAATTAGAAGTGTTGCTTTTTGCTGGTACAGTTTTTTCTAACTCTTTGCCATCTGCAGCTATAACAGTACCATTTTCATCAAATTTAATATCTCTAAAAATACTACTACTTTCTTCTTTTTCTTCAATTGGTACTTGATTCATAAACGGATTACTTGTAGATGATGAATCAGCTTTGATTACATATCCATTTTCATCAAATACAAAGTTAGAAAATTGTGGGAATCCTGCGCTAGATTGCACTGCATTCACTTCATCTTTAGATAATTTATCAGCTAACAAAGATAATAGTTCTTTATGTTCTTCATTGTCATAACCACGGTATTCTACTTTTTCAATATCCTCTTGATTAAATGAGAACAATTGATTAGATAAAGTTAAGCCCTTAGGAAAAGCACATCCTTTGTAGTCATACACTTTAATCTGATTATCTAATAGAATTGAATAAAGGCCTATTACCATTACCTTTTCTTTTCTACCTTTTAAAGTACACACACTACCTATTGGTAAATATTTATTATCCATACCCTATCCTTCCTTTTTATCTAATAGCAGTATCCCTCTTTGAAATTCTAATATCAGAGATTGAATATATTTCATTATTGGATGATGCTGCTATTTCATCATACATTTTATTATTAGCAATTACTAATTCTTTTATATTTTCTACATTTGATTTTCGATTATCAAAGTAACTTTTTAAATCATTTAAATAAGAACAACTTCTGAAACTAGAAGGTATATACATATTATTCATTGTATCTATAATCTTTTGAATATATTCTATAGATCCATCTAGATTTGAAACGACACTTTGATTAATAATTGAGTAATTATATTGTATTTTTGTCATCTAATCACCTTCTATATTGAATTTTTATTAGTAGAGTTTTCATACTTGTCAGCTGCATTTATTAATACTTTTCCACATTTTAATAATTCGTCTTTTAATGCCACGTACTGCTTTTTTTCTACATTTGATCTTCTAATAAACTCATCAGCAGCAGCACCACTCCATCCACCATTGGAAGAATTTATACTACTTATTCTAGAATATAAAGTATTAATAGCTTCGTTAAACTCATTGGTTAATCTTATGATGTCGTTACCAGCATTTCGCATCTTAACAGTATCCACTTGTATATTTGCCATTCTCTCTCCTATTTAAAGAAAGAACTTACTAAATATCAGCAAGTTCTGATTCTTTCTTTTGTATTTGCCACTTTAAGCTGTATAATTCGCGATCTATATTTGGAATTACTGTGTACAAGATATTATCACGTTGTTCTTCAAATTCTTGTATATATTTTGAAAGTCTTTCGTTTCCAACTTCTGCATTATTTATACTATATGCTTCGCCCATTTTTTGGCGAGAGATACGTAACGTTTCAAGAGCATTATTAATATTATTTACTACTATTTGTAATTTATCTCTTAAATCATAATACTGATCGCGCTTTCTTTTAAGACTATATATGTCTTCCATATATTCCTATTAATTTGAACCTTCTGTATATGCTTTAAATGAACTTCTTGTTGTATTAGCATCGCTAGTGATTTTATTTTTCAATTCTTCGTCTTTATTCTTGTAAGCATCTTCTACTAATGTTAGTTGGTCATTAAATGCTAACATGTTTGATACAACTGCTTGACAAGCTGTTTTTACAGCTTCAATATATTCTACGATTGCTCCTGTCATTTCTCCTTTAAATGCTACAGTAGGATCTACTGAATCTAATTTGTTTAACGTATCTTGTAATTGGTTAACATAATTTCTAATAGCTTGTTTCATATTAGGAATTTGATTTACATTAATACCAACTACTGTAGTTCCATTTTTGAACAAGCTTTCTACTTGAGAAATTGTTTTATTTGCAGTGTTTCCAAATAAATCTTTAATTTTGCTTGTTCCACTGTTTATCCAATTACCAACGTCATTTTTTACTGCTTGGTAAGTTGTTTTCCATGTACTCATACTTTATTCTCCTTCCAAATTAATTAAATTTAACGATATCGTCTGCTTCTGGCACAAGTAAGTTATCTTGATCTGCCATGTTTTCAACTAGCTCAGCAAATAGACTATCTAAGTTAGTTTTCAATGTTTCAAGAGCACCACATACGGCTGTTACAGCTGTATCCATGTTCCTTTCAAAGTTAGCCTCAGCTGAGCCTTGCCATCCAGCTTGTAATGCAGCTTTTACTTCTTTTGTGTTTCTTAAATTGTCTTGTGTTTCACGAATTGCAATACGGTTAATATCATCTAGATATTGATATGATCCTTGCACACTTACACCATGTGTTAAATCACCGATTCCTAATCCCATTTTGTTTCCTCCTTATTATAATATTTCAATATCTTCCATAGGATTATTGGCTGTTTGTTTTTTTACTATTTGAGTTACATCACTAACTGTATTGAAATAGTTATTCTTAAGTCGTACTAAATCCTCTCCATATGTCTGAATATTGTGGTTTACTATGGGAAAATTTATTTTCAATTGTTCAAACTTATGTCTAAAATTATTGGATGAATCATCATTAAAGTAACTAGTAGTTCCTTGAACCACATCGTCCATAGCATTAAGAATATTATTTATTCTATCTGCATAGTCATATACATCAAGAATAAGTTTTTCTATTGCTTGTTCATTAATTCCTATTACATCCTGTCTCACGTTCTCACTCCCATAGATTAGATAGCACTCTTTCTATCTTTATATTGAATATACCACACTACCCTATTAGGATCAAGCATAATTGGGAAAATTACCGAAATTTGACAATAAAAAAATATCCAATAAGGATATTGAATATTTATTTTTGTTTTTGTATTTGTTTGATAGTAACTTCTTGTATACCTTTACCTGAATACTCTAATAAAAAGTCAGTACGTTTCATTAAGTATTCTTTTTTATCTTGACTTAACCAATTAAAATCACAATTATAGGTAAACCCTTCATTTGTTTTAGTAGCAAGCTGATAATTTTTATATAAATCGTTTAACTCCTCCGTTGAATATTCACAATTTAAGTTTCCGAAAAATTCTTCTTGCATTGCAGAAGCTTTTTGTAAAAAGTCTTTATTGAAGTTAGAATATTCATCATCATTGTATAAAATATGATTATTTACATCTGCTTCTGTTAATCTTATTAAATAAAATACATCTTTTAAAGGAATACTTTGAGTTGAAAGAGCAGCTGTAAGACTTCTATAAAAACTTTTTAAATAAGTAGTACAAATATCAGGTTTCAACTCATATTTCATATTTAAGATATCTTCAGAAAGTGGCTTTACACCAGTTGAAGAAGAATATTTTAATAAGAATTCTTCATTTTCATTTTGGATAATATCAATTGCAAACATCATCTTTATAACCTCTTTTTTGTCTTCTAAGGTTTCACAATGAAATTGAGAAAATAAACTATCCAAATCACGGCTGGTACAAAGTTTTTCAGATTGTAAAGCTGAAACATCACTATATAACATAGTTGAAATGTTTAAACTCTCTAAGTACCCTATCATATTTTTGTACGTTATTGGAGCATCATATTTATAATTACATGTTTCTTTTTCTGCCGATGCTTCAAAAAACCAACTAAAGTATAAAGGATTTATTTCTAAGTCATCATAACTATAACAAATACCAACGTTTCTTACATCGCTTTTTAAATTATCTTGACATCTTTTTTGTAATAAGTGCTCTATTTCGTGAGTAACAACTTGATCAAATGTTTTTTCTTTAGTCATTATATCCATAACATTAAGCATACTTGGAGAAATAAGCATACAATCATCATCAGTAACATAGGCATTACTAAATGAAGTATTATCTCTTAATACTTTTAAGTTTCCTACAATACAGCTTAACTCTCCAATATCACTTACCATATGGCTTTTCAAGTAACTATTCAATACTTCTGTGATTAAAGTACAAGTTCTTTTTAGTTGTTCTTCATCCAATTCTTTATAGAAATTAACTTTGCCATTCTTAGGATTGTTTTCTTCTTGATATCTTTGATTATTTTTCTTTATTTGAGCATATACAGTATCGTAATCAAACTCATTGTTTGCACCAATAATACTAGTTGCATGTGATATAGCTTTTGCTTTCGGTGTAGAGTAATATTTATTTAATGCTTCATCAATTTCAAATAAATCTTCGTAATGATAAGAATTGTCAACTTTTGAAACATACTCTAAAAAAGCACTCGTATTAACATCACTAATATTTACCATTCTTCCTATTTGTTCTGAAATTTCCATTAACTCATCTTCTGTAAGATAAGTCTTTTTTGCATCACTTGTATCATCTGTAGTTGTATTATAATAATCAGTATTAGTTGTAGTAGGATTATTATATCCACTATACTTAGTTGTTGTCTTACCACATCCACTTAATAACGTAGCACCTATTAATAATGCTGCAGTTAAACTTAATCCTTTTCTATTAATTTTTAATCTACTTTCAAAATCTTTTGCACTTTTTAAACTAAACTCTTTCATTCTAACCAATACCCCCATATTTGTTGATGAATTATACCACTTTTTTAATGATTTGTCAAATTTCAAAAAAAGATCCAAAAATAATTTTGAATCTTTTATCGTTTTATTACAACAATATTAATGTCGTTCCATTTCTTATATCTGTATTTCTTACAAGTTCATCTACTGCATATCTTTGAGATGTATTTTTGTTATATAAACTAGTTAAATTACTTCCTTGATATAGTCCATTGTTTAAATCAGCAATAGCTTTGTTTAAAAGTACAATAACATTTCCTATCTTCTTACTAACAGGGATAAAAACATCATATTTTTTTTCAATATCTGGGACAACAAGTTCAACTAAAACCTTATTTTTCATTTACATCCTCCCTTGAATCAACAACATGCTTAATGAAAGTATGTTTACCATCTTTTATTGCCACTGCCATATCTTGATATGACATTTTTCTATCATCAACACTTAAATTAGAAATACTTATTGCCATTTGAGATGCAACATTTTCTCCAAGCCATATACCATTGCTACTGTCTATTAATTGTTGATACCAATTTTCTAATTGTAGATTTTTATATGATGCATATGAATCAATTAAGATAAATGTAACATTATCAATCTTATGTTCAGACATAAATACATTGTTTAAAATTTGTCTTGCACCAGTTGAAACGATATTTTTCAATTGACCAACGCCTAACAATAAATAAACTCTTTTAACTTCACTATCAAGACCTTTCATAATTTCGTTATTCATATTTATTAAAACATTTTCAAAATCAGAGTTTAATAAAGTTACTCCAGTTATTTCTTTTTTTAGAATTCTAATAAAGTCAATTATACAAATATCTAAATTATCAATTTTCTTTAGCAATTCTATTAATGCATATACAAATGATAAGTTATCTTCTATTGTATCAGAAAGAATAGGATTGAACTTATAATTAGCAAAGTCATATAAGTAAACATCTTTTTCATTAACGTCATACCCAATAGGAATTCTTGATAATCCATTTACTTCATCTTTTACTAAATCAAGTGTTATTACTTCTGGAACAGTTGGAATTCTTTTAGCTTTTTCTTTGTATGCTGTACTTAATTGTTCACAAGCTTTTTTTACAGCCATCGTAATTTCTTTTTTATCACATATATATGCTGTTTGAAATTCATAAATATTATCATCTTTAGTTATCAAACCTCTACCAAAAAATTTAGCAGGAAACAATCCTTTAGGTGCTTCCATTACTGCTCTATAATCTTGATCGTTAGGTAGTTGTAATGAGATTTTATTAGCAAAGTTTTGAGCCATTCTAGGACGAACTGCATTGGTTGTAGTGGTTGTTATAATAAAGTTCATTCCATACTTTGATCCATCTCTTACAAAACCTTGTATGCCTTCAGCAAACTGCGAGAAATTTTCTTGGAAAACATCATAGTTATTTATTATGACCTCTATTAAAGGCAACTTACTACCACTGTTTTCCAAATAGTTAGTGTAACTTCCACCATAATCTGCAAACAAGTCACGTCTTTTATCGAGTTCATCCTCTATCATAATGAATAAATCTACCATCTTATTAGGTTCATCAATTGTGATTACTTCTCCTACATGTGGCATTTTTCTAAACATTTTTAGACTTTCTGCGCCACAATCAATGATATAAAAATTCACTTCGCTTGGAGTATGTTCAATAATTGATGACCATAATATTGTCGTAAGTAAGTTTTCTTTACCACTACCATTTTGTCCATATATTAAAGTATTACCATTTTTAGTTAAAGGCAAATTTAATAATCCTTGTTCTTGAGCTTTTGGATTATCATATTCACCAATCACTGGTTGGATTACATATGGAACTGGTTTATAGTTGTATTTTTTTACTAATTCACTTATGTAAATGTTTTCAGGAATTGCATCTAACCATAGTTTTGTAGTTTTAATATTTTCTTTTTCAGCTAAAGAATCAATATATTTAACTAAATTAGTTAATTGATCCCCTAATTCTTCATTAGTTTCTTTTTTTACAACATCGTTTATAGATTTTATTTTATTTCCTAAATTATCTACAAAATTAATTGAATCATCTATCTTTTTTATAATTACATCCGATGGTACATATTTAGCCCCCGCCCATCCAGACTGTCCTATATCAAAATAATCATCATAACCAACTTGTAAATAAAATCTACCTGCTTCTTTTATACTTGCTGCATCAGGTTTTTTTAGCATTTCCATACTATCTGATCTGTCTTGAACTTTTAAACAAACCTTAAATTTAGAGTTACTCCAAATCTGATCGTTTACTACTCCGGCAGGTTTCTGTGTAGCTAATATTAAATGTATTCCTAAGCTACGTCCAATACGAGCAGCTGATATTAATTGTTGCATAAATTCTGGTTGTTGTTGTTTTAACTCGGCGAATTCATCACTGATAATAAACAAGTGAGCCATAGGTTCATTTATTATGCCTTCACGATATAACCTTTGATACTTATATATATCAATAGTTCCTTCTCCTAGTGAATCACGAACTTCGTTAAATTTTCTCTGACGACGCTTCATTTCACTTTCGATTGACACTAATGTTCTATTCATTTCACTAGTATCCAGGTTAGTTATTGTACCTACTAAATGTGGAATTCTAACTCCTGTTTCCTTATTTTCAAACGCACCAGCCAAACCTCCACCTTTATAATCAATTAAAACAAATTGGGCTTCGTATGGATGATAGTTAAGTGCCATAGACAAAATATAGGTAATAATAAATTCACTCTTACCACTACCAGTCGAACCAGCTACTAATCCATGTGGACCATGATGCTTTTCGTGTAAATCTAATTTAAATTCTTCTCCATTTGTGTGTACTCCTACTGTTGTTGCTAATGTAGATACAGGGCTATTATTTTGCCACCTATTTAAAATATTCAACTGTTCTATTCTAGAAACATTATACATATCTAAGAATGAAAGACTTGTTGGTAATACACTATCACCATCTCTAATGCTAAGAGGAATATTAGCAAGTTTAACACTTAATGGTTTCATTGAAATAGTTGGATTATACTCTGCAACAAATCTTCTTTGGGTTCCACTATTAACTTTCTTTTCTAAAATACAACTTTCTTTTTCTTCAAGTTGAATAAATGTTTCACACTGAGCTGGTAAATTCTTCATTGCTTTTTCTATAATTACTAAAGAAAAGCCTAGATTTACTTCTTGTGAAGATAGTTCTTGAACAAACGCACTATCTTTTATAGATTTATAATTGTCTGTTAAAACAATATAATATGGTGGAAAATCTTTATAATCATTTTTCTTTTTCTGCTCTTCTTTACTTTTTCTTAAATCTAATCTTTTCTTGTACTCATCCTCTAAAAATTGTAAAACGTTTTTAATTTCATCTTGATTTGTTGCAAAAAAACGCATTTGTCGATCATCACGCCAACAATGTGGTAAATATTTCATATATTCCCAATTCTTTTGATTTGCTTCATTTGTTAACATAACAATTTTTAAATCAGCGCCACTGTGTAATGACATTAACTGTAACACGATACCATCTAAAAAGCATTTATAATATGAACATCTACTAATAATTGCTAGTATTGTTTTGTCTTTAAATGAAATATTTATAGGAACGTTTTCTAATGTTCTCGATTTATTTACAACTTCATATACTTTTTCAGCTAAGTTGTCTTCATCTAAAGTAAAATGTTCTTCAGGAGCTTTTATAGTTAGAAGTGGCGGACAAGTACCAATGCCTAATCGCACTTTTAAGAAATCATCATCATTTAGTTCTCTTTCCCAAACCATTCTAGAATTATTTAAGATCATGTCACTACATTCTTTCAATGTTTTACTATTTTCGTTCATTATTTGAACTTGTTTCTTCATGATCAAATTGATTTTGTTTTCTTTATCTTTTAAATATGCTGAATACTTTTCTTGACGATTTTTTTCGCGTTCTTTACGTTTTTGTTTTTGATATCTTGTAATTAGTCTTGGAATTAATAAACTTCCTAAAACCATGGTTACACACATAATTATTTGTGGAATAGAGTCTACGATTGTTTTAGTACCATTAGCTAATCCAGCAAATATTGTATATCCCGTCATTAATGATGATGCTACCATTGTTACACTAGTACCTATTGATAACAAGAATGGTAATTCCTCTGTATTTTCACTGCTAGGAGGTGAATCTATTTCTATATCTTCATTTTCTAATGTAGTAATAAGTCTAGGTGTATGAAAAAAATATTCCTCATCTTTATATAATGGCTTATTAGCTTCATCATCAGATACTGGTGTGTATTTAGTATTGTCTGCAACATTATCCGTATAAGAACTTAATCCTCTTACTAGAATTTTATTAACTGGATTATTTACTCTAATATAGTTATTCATCCATATTATTTTTAATCCATTTATGAATATAATGTCTCCTAAATTTAAGTGTGCTGTGCTCATTTTTTGATCATTTATATAAATTTCTCCATTATTTTCACTAACGATGCTCCATCCACTTTCATCTTTCTTTATTACTGCATGTTTACTTTTAGTTAGATTATCATTATAGCTAATATTACAATTAGGGTCACTACCTATAGTTATTTCATTCAATCCTTGAAATGATAAATTATATAAATTAACATCTAAAGATGGCATACAAAATAATCTTTTAATTGTTTGTTGATTATTAAATTCTAAAAAATAGCAATTGTAATCACTTAAAGTTATACTTGGAACTATCATTTGTCCTTGCTTTATGCTCACATTATTATTACTTTTAAATAGCCATTTACCATCATGAGCTTCAAAACTAAGAATCGTTTCAACATCTGTATTTATGTCTTTATATTTAATTAAAGTTACTTCTTCAACTTTCAAAGGTAATTCATATCTAGTTATTGATTGATCGTCTAGAATTAACAGCTTCATATACTACTACCTCCTATTTTAAATATATTATAGCAAAAACAAAAATCTTTTTAAATAGCAAACTATAAAAAATTATTCTTTGTTATTGAATTTGATAAATAAATATTTTTGCAATATAAAAAGCCAATTTATATATATATAATTGGCTTTCTTCAATAAGCTTAGTAACAACTATTCATACATAATTTCTATTAAAGATGCATCTTCTCCTAGCTTCTCTACATAATTATCGCCTAACTTTGTTTTTAACTTTTCAAATTTATTTATAAATTCATCTGATGGCAATAAAAACAAATCTAATGATGAAAGGAATAAATCTTTTGCATAATATATTCCATTTTTTTCTAGATACCTCATAATTTTAATCAAATTGTCAGCATCTAATTCGTTAATCATTTCAATATCAAAGTTTTCAATTAATACTTTTTTATCTAATTCATCCAACATGATTATTTGCAACTCCCTTCTTTTTCTAAGTCTTTTTTTTCGTACGGATATTTCCTAATTAATTCTTTTAAATCAACACCATATTTCTTTTTCATAACCGCTGGCTGATAGCTAAATATTGGATTAAGTTTATCATTTGTAACAAGAGGAATATTATTATCCTCTAAATAACTAATTAAAGCATAATCTTGTGAAGGAGATTTCATTAAAAAATTTGATGACAAATAACGATCAATTTCATGCTCTTCTGCAATTCTTATTAATTCCGGAATTTTCTTTAGCATTCTTTTGCTTTGTGATATTATTGTTGATGATAATAAAGAGGAAAATCTTGGATCTTGCCAATAGGATTGTGCTAACAATGACGAAATATCTTCTAACTTAGCATAGGCTAATACTTGGGATGTAAATAAGTTCGGATGAGTTTTAAATACGTCACTTTCTATTATTCTTTCTATTTCTTCTAATTTAGCATAGGCTAATACTTGGGACGTAAATAGTTCAGGATAACTTTTGAAAGATTCACTTTCTATTATTCTTTCTATTTCTTCTAATTTAGCATGGGCTAATACTTGGGATGTAAATAGTTCTGGGTGATTTTTAAATGCATCACTTTCTATTATTTTCTCTATTTCTTCTAAATTACCTTGAGCCAATGTTGTTGATGTAAATAATTCCGGGTGATTTTTAAATGCATCGCTTTCTATTATTTTCTCTATTTCTTCTAAATTACCCTGAGCTAGGGTTGTAGCTGCAAATAAATTTGGATACTTTTTGAATGTTTCACTTTCTATTATTCTCTTTACTTTCTCAAATGTAGCACAAGCTAATACTTGGGATGTAAATAGTTCAGGATAACTTTTGAAGGCATCACTTTCTATTATTCTTTCTATTTCTTCTAAATTACTTTGGGCCAATGTTGTTGATGTAAATAATTCAGGATGGCTTTTGAAGGCATCACTTTCTATTATTTTCTCTATCTCTTCTAAATTACCGTGAGCTAATACTTGGGATGTAAATAATTCTGGGTGATTTTTAAACGCATCGCTTTCTATTATTTTCTCTATTTCTTTTAAATTACCATGGGCTAGGGTTGTTGATGTAAATAATTCTGGATGACTTTTGAATGCTTCGCTTTCTATTATTTCCTCTATCTCTTTTAAATTACCATGGGCTAATACTTGGGATGTAAACAATTCTGGATGAGCTTTAAATACCTCGCTATTTATTATTTCCTCTATCTCTTTTAAATTACCATAGGCTAATGTTGTCGATGTAAATAGCTCAGGATGACTTTTGAATGCTTCGCTTTCTATTATTTTTTCTATCTTTTCTAAATTACCATGGGCTAATGTTGTCGATGTAAATAGCTCAGGATGAGCTTTAAATACTTCACTATTTATTATTCGTTTCACCTCTTCTAAACTTTGAAAACCGAAGTCAATTGTGCTTGCTATAGATAAATTACCTTCCTTATTACTAAAAGGTATATTTAAGTTTTCCACATCTTGAATTACGTTTACGGAAGTTGCTAAAATTGATGTGATTTTATTTAGAATGTCTTTGCCATAATTATCACAAACATATTTGTATGTTTCTTTCAATTGTTTAGGGTTAGTACTCAAAACATGTAAACACGATTCAATATTTTCAAAATCGATTCCATGCTCTTCTATAAAAGCAACATTTCCTTTAATAGAGTTAACATTTCTATATAAAACACTTGGACACTTTTCTATATTGCTTACGGATATATGTAATGTGTTTGTTAAATAATCCAAAGTAGCATCTATTTCTTGATATTCACCTAATGTTAAAATATTGTTATTTTTGTTAACTAAATTTTCGGAATTTATATTATATTTTTTGCACAATTGAGATAAAGTGTATTCTCCTATCATAATGCCACCTCTTATTTAAGATAATCTTACCAAAATAAGAGATAAAAATAAATAATTTAAGCTTTATTTTATAATATTTTTGTTTATAAAAATACTTTTTAAACTTTAAAATTTTGTACTACAACATTATTGATATCTAGATATATTTAAAAGAATTCCAATACTAGCCATACTTATTAACAAACTACTTCCGCCATAACTTAAAAATGGAAGAGTTACTCCTGTTACCGGAATTAAACCTACTACTACCATTAGATTCATAACTGCTTGGATCAATATTTGAAATGTCATGCCAAATGCTAAATACTTACCAAAAGAATCACTGCATCTTAGTGATATTCTCATTCCTCTATACAAAATAAATATAAATAAAGATGCTACTATAATGATTCCTAAAATACCAAATTCTTCACTGATAATAGAAAAAATAAAATCAGTTTGTGGTTCTGGTAAATAAAAATGTTTCTGTCTGGAATTTAAAAATCCCATTCCTAACAAGCCCCCTGGTCCTATCGCATACAAAGATTGAATAATTTGAAATCCTGTTCCTAAAGGATCATTCCAAGGATTAATAAATGATGTAATTCTATCCATTCTATAAGGAGCAATTAATATTAAAACTATTATGCCTACTACTCCTATAGCACCTAATCCAAAGAAAAACTTCATATTAACTCCGGCTACAAAAAGCATAGCAATAATACTTACTACAATAATCATTCCAGTTCCAAAGTCTGGTTGCAACATAATTAACCCAAACACTAAAAATAATACTCCTAAGATAGGAAATACTCCTTTAGTAAGATTTTTAATAAATTTATTAGATTTCGATAAGTATTTACTAGTTAACATAATAAGCCCTAGTTTAGCAAACTCACTTGGTTGTATTCCAAAAGAACCAATTCCAAACCAGCTTCTACTACCATTTCTTATTTTACCTATTCCAGGAATTAATACTAATATTAAAAGAATGATACAAATAATAAATATAGGTAAGTCCTTTTTTTCATATATTTTATAATCTATCTTACTAATTAATATCATTAAAAAAGTTCCAATTATAATAAATAGCCCCTGCTGTTTTACATATTTAAATGCATCATTAAATTTATACTCTGCCCATATATAAGACGATGAATATATCATTACAAGGCCAAAAAGAATAAGTGCCATTACAGCAAAAAAAAGATATATATCGATGTTTTTTTTCAATAAAATCACCTTTATATATCTTATAACCAAACTCCGAAGAATATTCCAGCCATGGTAAGAATTAATCCAACTACCCAGAATAATTTAACTATATCTTGTTCACTCCATCCTAGTTTTTCAAAATGATGATGAAGCGGTGTCATTAAGAATAATTTTTTCTTAAATGTAAATAACCAAAATACTTGTAAGATGACACTTAATGTTTCTATTACAAACACGCTAGCAACTACAAGTAGCGTTACTTCTCTATGAGTTAAAATAGCAACTGCACCCATAACAGCACCAAGTGCTAATGAACCAGTATCACCCATAAATACTTTAGCAGGATAAGTATTATAAATTAAGAATCCAAATAAGGCTCCTGTTAATACAAAAGTAAATATTCCTATTTCTTCAAAACCTACCATCAAAGAAATCAAACTAAATGCAATAAATGCTATAGCGGAAAGTCCACCAGCTAAGCCATCTAATCCATCAGTTAAGTTAACTGCGTTACTAGCACCTACTAATATAAATAATAAGAATACTCCGTAGAACCAGGACATTTCAATATGTATACCCAAGGTTGATACAATTAACGCTGTCTGTCCTCCATTTTTCATATATAAATAGAAGAATCCTAAAGCAATTAATACTTGTAACAATAATTTTTGAATTGTGGTAAGTCCTTCATTGTTTTTCTTTTTTAAGCTTAAATAATCATCCAAAAAACCAATAAAAGCATATCCAGTAAATACTAAGAGAATAATACCTAAATTAGTTGTAAGTTCTATTTTTTGGGTTGCTATTAGAAGTAATGTTGCTAAAAGTGTTGGAATGATAAATATTAAACCACCCATAGTAGGAGTTCCCTCTTTTTTCTTATGATTATCTCCTACAAATATACTTATTCTCTGTCCTACTTTTAGTTTCTTTAAAGCTGGTATTAATATTAATCCTAATATTACTGCTCCTAAAAATCCTATCATTATAGCAAAAACTGCTTTTGTTAATAATAACATTCCAGTCATAATTATCACTCCAAATCCGTACTTATCATTATACTATAAATATAATATCTTTTGTTTATAAAATTTGATATTAGACAATTAGTTTACATATAAAGTATATATTATACTTTTATCTTTCTTTATAAATATATTCAATTTTTTTCCATTAATAACCTTTTGTATTCACATATTGCTATTAGCATTTCTATTGCTACTATTTCGTTTATTGGATTATCTTTAATACTACCTATTAATAAATCCTCTACTTCGTTAAGTGGCACATACAACAACTTAAAATTACCAACTTGTTCTTCTTTTGTGTAGCTAGTGTTTTCAATATTATATTTCTCATCCAAATTAATGAAAAAGTAATAAATTATTGATAAACGATTTTCGCGTGCATTATGATAATTTTTTATATATTGTTCAATCTTGAAATACGGTTCTAAATTACTTGTATCAGTAACAATACCAGTTTCTTCTATTATTTCACGTTTTAAGCATTCAGTAATAGTCTCATTCTTTTCTAAATGTCCACCAGGAAACTGATAAGTTCCATAAGAATACCCTAGTAGTATTTCATTTTTTGAATTAATTATTAACACTTTTACTCTAGTTACTGTGCTAGTTATATCTTCTAATTTTAAATTATCTTTATTATAGATATACTTTCTCATTAATTACTTTCTCTTTTCTTTATCATTATTTTTAGTCTTTCTTTAAGATCATTACTGTTGGTACGCCATCTACCATTTAACATAGAATCTAATCGTTCCGGAGTAGTCCTAATAATTCCTAATTTATTTCTATAAACATAACATTTTGGATTATCACCATCAAATACATAACAAGATATTAATCCAGGATCTTCTTCGTTATTATATGATAAATTATAAATTCTAAGTTTTGAGTTTTCTTCATCACTTAGGACATTAAATAGCACATCTTCAACATATCTTTTAGCTTCACAATCACCAGCAAAACTTTTTAACATTTCACTTCTTATGTAATCCATCTTTAGTTCTAATAAAAGATCTTTATTAGAAGCATTAGTTGCTGTTATGCGCTCAAAATAAGTTTTTGTACTTCTAATTTTATCATCGAATATGTTGTACTCATTTTTTATATCTAACTCTTTATCCATAATAACACAGTCAGATAAAGGAATAATTTCACAATCACAATTAGGTAATGAATTGTATCCAAAATTTTTAGTTTGCATATTAGCTTGAATACGATATAAATCAAGTGTTAAATCTAAAAGATAATTATCTTTACCATCAATAACTAATTTAACCGCTTCATGATGTTCTCTAGTTCTTTTATTAGGTAAATCTCTTACAACTACTTCAGCGAAAGCACCACTAACAATTCCAGAATTAATTACAAAAGCTAAGATTTGTGATATTTGATAGCAGGTTTGATATCTAGATATAGGATGTGAAAAATCAATTTTTCTTTTTGCTATTTCACTATCAATCATAATTCTGTAATCATATGAAAAGAGTTCTCCCAATTTCATATATAACCATCTTACTTTATATAAGGTTGGTACATCATCAGGGATATTTAGCATTATTAAATCTATAGCACTTGATACATCTTCGTTAATTTTCATAACTACCACCAAATTCATTATATCAAATTTTAATTAAAAATAAAGATTAATCACCTAATAGAAGGCGAACTTTTGAAGTTGATGTTATTTTTTCACCAGCGTTTGGTGATTGTTCTATTACTTTATTACCAGTACCAGAATATTCTACTTCCAACGGATAAAGATCTCTAGTAGCTTCTTTTGCTGTTTTACCAATGACATTAGGTACTACATAATATATTGGATCATCCCATTGTTTTACTTTTTCTATAGCACCATCTTGTTTTTCTATATCTAAAGCATCAATAATATCTAGTAGTATTCTTCTTGCTATAGGTGCTGTTGTATAACTAGATAGTAAGGCTGTGTTTTTAGGATTATCTATTGCTACATATAAAACAGCTTTAGGATCATTACTTGGTACCACTGCCATAAATGACATAATGTAATTATTAACTAAGTATTTACCATTTTCTACTTTTTGAGCAGTTCCTGTTTTACCACCTATTCTATATCCATCAATAAAGGCATATCTACCGCCACCACGCGCTACTACACTTTCTAGTGCATAACGCATTTTATCACTTGTTTCTTTACTAATTGTCTTTCTAACTAAAGTTTTATCTATACTTTTTATTACTGTATCAGTCTCTGGTTCTAAGAAGTTTTTTACAACGTATGGCTTATATAAATTTCCACCATTAACTACTGCTGATACTGCTGTTACTTGTTGAATCGGAGTTACACTTACTCCTTGACCAAAAGCAGTAGTTGCAAGTTCTAGTTCACCTACTTTATCAAGTGGAAAAACAATACCTTTGCCTTCTCCATTTAAGTCAATTCCTGTTTTAGAACCAAATCCAAATAAATCTATATAAGAAAAAAGTTTTTCTTTTCCTAATAATTGGCCCATTTTAACAAAACCTGGGTTGCAAGAGTTTTCTAATACCTGTAAAAATGTTTGATGGCCATGTCCTCCTGCCTTCCAGCAACCAATTCTTGCACCACCTATATGAACGGATCCTGAATCAAAAAAAGTGTCTTTTTCTAAATCTATTACTCCTTCTTCAATAGCTGCTGATGTAGTAATTATTTTAAAAGTAGAACCTGGTTCATATGAAGCCCATATAGGTAAATTTCTACTTAGTACTTCCATAGAATAATTACTATAATTATTAGAATCATATGTAGGTCTACTACTCATTCCTAGTATTTCCCCTGTATTAGGGTCCATTACTACGGCTAGTGCCATATCCGGATTAAACATATCTACAACATTACTTAGTTCTCGCTCTAGGGATTTTTGAATGTTATAATCTATGGTTAATTGAATATCAATTCCTGATTGTGGTTGTTCATATATTTCAGATATATTAAGGTTATTTCCTTTAGCATCCGAAAAATACTTAATCGCACCATTTTCTCCAGTTAAGTATTTATCATATTCAAGTTCAAGGCCAGATAACCCTTGATTATCAATTCCTACATAACCTAGAACATGAGAAAGACTACTTCCATATGGATAATATCTTTTGGATTCTTTTACTAAATAAACTCCATCTAACTTTAAGTTAGCTATTTTATCTGCTACTTCATAAGACAATTGCCTACCTTCTGGGTGAACACGTTCAATGGAAGTTTCTTTATACACATGTTTATCCATTTCTTTTTTAGACACATTAAGAATTTTTGCTAAAAGAGTTGAAGTTTTTTCTTTGTCAGATATTTGATTAGGAATAAGTACTAAGCTAGTGGTTGTAATATTATCCGCTAATACTACGCCATTTCTATCTAATATTCTTCCTCTATCTGCTGCTATTGGAAGTTCTCTACTCCACAAATCACTGGCTAATGTATTAAGTTTACTATAATTTATCAACTGAACATAAGCAACTTTAAAAACAATTACCACAAACATAGTAATTACAAGTAATAATACTATTCTTATTCTTTTATCTATACTTTTAAAAAACATATTCTTCACCTATTAATTTATATGTGAAAAACATGTTTTTATTTTATTATTTACTTATTCATTTAAAGAGTTTAAAAAAACAATAGATTATTTTTTCATAATTCTACTGTCATAATACTCTTAGTATTCTTAAATTTATTTTTTTGGTATAAACTAATGGCTTTTTTATTTTCATATTCAGCAACAAGTATACAATTATTATCACTCAAGATTAAATTTTCATATAAATATGTAACAACACAATTTTCATTTATATTCACATCATATTTTTTTCATCTTGTATTAACTTAGTAAGAAAAGAGTTTAGTATTTTAGAATCACTTTGTGATGCTTTTCTTATTTTTATCTTCATAAATTCTTCCCCTTTGTACAAATAATAATGTACTTCCTATTACCAATAGTACAATTCCCAAAATTAATGCAAATACAAAATCTGTATTAAATATGTTTTTACAAGTAGGAATAGGTCCATCTGCTCCGTTTGCAATTTCAAAAAAGTTTCCACAAACAAACTTTCCAAGCAAAGAAAATATCATGAATATTCCTGTATTTATACATCCTAAAATTATTAAAATAATAGATACTACTTTCCTGTATATCTTCATTTTTTACAAAACATCCTTAAGTCTCTTTTTTCCATTCTTGGTGTGAGATCTCGTTTTGCTTCTTTTGCTAAATTCATTACTTTATAAGGATCTTCAATTGATTCAAAATTTATAAAAGGCATATTTTCAGGGTTTGGATTCATCATTAAATCTTTTATGACTGATAATGATGAAATATCATTTTGACTTTTCTCATCTGCAACAACTCCCATATATACGTCCCCAAAATTATCTTTAACATTATTACAATGAATATCATCATAATATGCTAAATAACCAAAAACTAATTTATTCTTTTTTGCTTCATATTTCATTGCTCTCATATTTGTCAAACAATAGAAATCATCTGCGACTTGTTTTTTCTTTAATACTAAATTATATAATAGTCCATAAATACCTAACCCTAAAAATGCTGTTGCAGTTAAGAATATAATTATGAAAGTTAAATTAACTCCATTTGCTCCATCTCCTGTTTTAGTAACAACACTCCATATTAAGGCTACTTGTATAAACAATGCAAAACAAATCAAAAATAGGATTCCACCTAAGCTTTTGCTACCCTTCCCAGGCACTGGTTGTCCTTGATATAAGATTTTTTCATTTGCTAACAAATGACTTGAAAAGTTATACATCTTTCACATCTCCTATTAAACAATATACACGAATTAATTATCTCCAATTTGCTCTATCAATTTGAAGTATGTTTCTCTTATTTCTGCTTTATCCTGTGAAGAAGTATTACGTATTGTTAATGTTAATTGGTAACCACTATCCATTGAGAAAAGTAAGCTTGTGCTAGATTCTTTATATTCAATTGCAGATGATGAAATATTGGCATATGGGAAGAAATGTATTTTTTTAGTTCCTCCAAATAATCCTTTTTGAACAAAAATAATTATTTTTCTATCAGTTAATAATAATTTTTTTCTAAATGATGAATAACTACACCAAATGGTTTCATCTTTTTCTACATAATCAAATACAAATGCTGGTAACTCTTTTACACTTATCTTTTTAGTAAAATTACAATATGCTAGTTCTTTATATTTAATATAAGACATGCTTCTCACCTTCTATATTATTACTAAATTAAGTTTATCATAGAAGAATTGTAAACAAAAGAAAAAAGTTAAGAATTGACATCTTAACTTTACAAATATTTTTATTTTACTATGTTAACATTTTCTTCAGTACTAGAAGTAACTGCTAATGTTTTTGAATATAGGTGTCCTACCCAGAAAATGTTTTCTTTCTTTTGAGTAGAATTCCATGTTAATCCATCTGTATATAAATCTACATTTTTTGCAACGCAGTTAATTACGTTAACATCAACATCACCTAATCCAAATAAAGAGCCAGATGTAGCGTTTTCTCCACCTACAAAAGTGTTTTCAACAGTGCAATTCTTAAATGTTTGAGCATTTGTTTCAGCAAATCCTAATATTCCACCTGATTGCCAATTGTTTTCTACTCTACTATTTTTAACTGTTATATTTTCAAATGTAGTTTTTACATAGTTTTTACCCATTACTACACCAGCGTAAGTTTGATTAGCTTTTTTAGTTTTAACAAATGCATTATCAAATACTAAGTTTTTAATAGTAACTGAACTTGCATTATAACTAATGAACCCAGCTGCACTAAGTGTTTCATCGTTAACAGTCATATTTTTAATACTATGACCTTGTCCATCGATTACAGTACCATCTAATACGCCTCTAAAAGCATTAATTGGAGTCCAGTTAATACCTTTTAAGTTGATATCATTAGTTAATACTATTTCTTTACCTTTATAAGCTTCTGGATTTTGACTTATTTTTAATAAATCTTCTGCTGTTTGAATAGATACTTTGTTACTGTCTTCTTGAAGTCTTACATAAACTAGTCTTGTTACTTTAAGAGCTTCATTACCTGCAGCATCTTTTGTAAAGTATACTAGGTTATATCTTCCTTCGTTATTAGTATCAACACTACTTACTCTACCTAAGAAAGTTCCATCTAAAGTGTAGTAATTAATGTATGCAGGTGCTAAATTAGTGATTGTTTCATCTACGTTATCAGTAACTGTAGCATATTCTTCTGTATAAGTATCTACACCACTAACTAAGTTAATATTCTTTTCCCCATTTAATGTGATAACTGGAACAGTTGTATCAACTACAGTGTAATGTATATCATTACTTACCATGTTTCCTGCTTTATCGTATGAGAAGTAACGGCATACAAATTTTCCTGGTTTTGTTTGATCTGGAATTGATCTGTTTTTAGCAAACCATTCATCTAAAACCACTTTAGATAGTCCAGATAATTCATCTTTTGCATATTGTGTCATATCAGTTGGGCATGTAAATGTTGCATTTTTATCTGCTTCTAATGTATAACCCCATTTTTCAGGTTTAAATATAGGTGCAGTTTTATCAATTATAAATGTAACTTTTGTAATATTATTTGCTTTATCTGTTGCAGTAATTACATAAGTACCTTCTTCTGTAATTGTCATGCCTTCTGTAAATGTTATTTCATTATTATTCTTTGTTAATGTTACTGTATTAAGATTTAAGTCTTTAACACTTAAAGTTACAGTGCCATTTTTTCTATTAAAGTAAACTATATTATTATTTACTTTTTCATATTTTGTATCATTTAAGTATACTAGTGGATAATCTTTATCAATTGCAAATGTAACAGTTGTAACATTTCCTGCTTTATCAGTAACAGTTAATGTATAATTACCACGTTTTGTGATCATTGTTCCACTTACATATTCTACTTCTTCATTGTTTTGGTTAGTTAATACTGCTGTGTATTCATTTTCATCAGTTATTACTGCTTTAACGTTTTTAACAGTATATGCACCATTTTCAAGAGAAGTTCCTTTATCATCGAATAATTCAACTACAGGAGCGTTTTTATCGATATTTTTAATAGAGTAATATCTTACTACTTCGTTTCCTGCTAAGTCAGAAATTGTAACGTTTCCATTTACGTTTTCTTCAAATACACGGCTGATTGCCATACCATCTTCTGATAATGTCCATCCTTCTACTGGAAGTAATTTTTCGTTTACTCTTATTGTAACTTCTACACTTCCATTTGTTGGTGTAGTTGGATTATATGTAGTACTTACTGCTTTTGGTGCTGTTTTATCAATTACAAAAGTTATTAATTTAGTCTTATTCATAGCTAAGTCTGTTGCTACTAATGTATAAGTTCCTTCTTCTGTAATTACATCACCTGGTTTATAACTCTTAATATGAGTACCATTTCTCTTTAATGTTGCATTTTTGAAGTTAACATCACTAATTACTGGTGTTACATCAGTATTATAATATTTACCATCTTCTACACCTGTAATTACTGGTTTTGTTTTATCAATAGTAAATGTTACAGTTGTTTCATTTCCTACTTTATCCATTGCTACTATTGTATAAGTTCTTTCTTCTTTGAAGTTAAGAACTAATTCTCTTCCTTCATTATTAGTACCAGTAGTAATAATACCTGTTTGTTCAATATCATTTACTAATACTTTAACTAAGAATTTATCAGTTATTGTAGCTGTTACGTCAGTTCTATAGTATTTACCGTTTTCTACTCCTGTAATTACTGGACTAGTTTTATCGATTGCTACCCAAACTGTTGTCTTGTGTCCTGCTTTATCATAAGCAGTTAGGCGATATGTTCCTTCATCTGTTAAAACAAAGTTATTTTTTTGAACTAATTCTTTTGTCTTTTTATCTTGATTATATATTTCAACATAATCTAATGTAAGGTCATCGATTTCAATATTAATATCTTCTGTACTATGTGTACCACTTGCTATATTAAATTTAGGTGCTGTTAAATCAACAATGAACTCTATAACAGTTTCATTGAAAGCCTTATCAACAACTTTTAATGTATAAGTCCCTTCTCCAACTGCTTGTCCATTCTCTATTTCTTCTTCAGCTCCACCATTTTTAATAAGTTTCATAGAAAATTCATTTTCGTCTTCTACTTCGATATTAGTTCCACTAGATAAGATAGCTCCATTTTCAATATTAATTACTGGACTAGTAACATCATCTAATAATTTTGCTAATTCTTCTAATTTGTCTTCTAATTCTTTCTTTAACTCTTCGTTAGTTACGTTAGAAACTTTACTTACTATTTCTTCAGTTTTTCTGAAATCTCTTGCATTATCCATTTCGTCTTTGTCTAATGCTGTATTAACTTTTTTTTCTAGTTCTTCAACCAATTTTTTAGCATCAATCATATCTTTAACTTTATCTAGTCTTTCTTGTAGTTCATTCTTTTGATTATCATTAGTAACTTTATCAACTAGATCTTTTGCATTATCATAAGATTCATCATCAATTTTATCTTCAGCATTTTTTACTGCTTCTAATGCTAAATCATATGAATTATCATTATTTTGGATTTGATTGTTAACTTGATTTTGATTGTTAACTTGATTTTGATTGTTAACTACATTATTACCATTGTTAGTTTCATTGTTTGTTTGATTATTTTTGTTATCATCTTTTTCTTCTACATTAGTTTTTCCACCATTGTTGTTATCTTTTCCTGATTCATTATTTCTACTTGGATTTGCAAATGTGAATACCATTAGGCCTAAAAAGATAAATAATACAGTACCAATAATGTATTTCTTTTTATTGTCCATAAATACCTCCCTTTTACTACTACACATTCAGTTAAATGATACGACGAATATACCATACTCCTGAATTCACTATATATTATAATTATAATGATTAAAAAAGTCTACAAGAAAATTCAATTTTCGACACAAAAATATTTGGAAAATTTAAATTTAAATTGCATAAAAAAACTCACCTTTAATTGGTGAATTTTACTTAACAATTTTTAGTTTATTAAGAGGCCATATTTGAATTCTTACTTTACCTAAAATATCTTTTTTATTTATTAATCCTACTTCACTATCCCTGCTATCCATAGAATCTCCTCTATTGTCACCTAAAACAAAATACATATCCTTTGGAATAGTAGTATAACCTAAATCATTTAAAGTAAAGTCATCAGTATAGACTGAATCATTTAAATAAGATTCATCATAATAAGCATTATTTATATAAAGTTTATTATCTTGAAATTCAATTGTATCTCCTGGAAGTCCAATTACTCTTTTAATTAGGTATTTAGTATCTGCATAATAAAGTGCTACTATATCTCCTCTTTTAATATCTGTAAATCTATAACTTAGTTTATCTAAAATAACTATATCCCCATTATTAAGAGTATTAGACATAGAAGGACCAACTACTTGTTGTAATCCAACTACATATATAGCAATTACTAATACAGCAATAATAAATATTATGTATTTAAAAGTATCTTTTAAAAATTCTTTAACATCCAACCAATCCATAAGTATCACCTTAATTTAAGTTTAACATATTTCATAGATTTAACTATTAAATATTAAATTAATACTTAGAAATTTACATTTTTTTTGTAAAGAAAAAAGAGTAATTATACTCTTTTAACCATTTATTTTTCTTTTAATAATATAAGTAATAAAACCTGTTGCAATAGCTGAAGTAAGTCCAATAACACCATATACTCTTGTTATTCCTGTTTTAGGTGGAATAATTTCACCAGAAGGTAATTTCTTATAATATACATTCATAATATTCTCTTCTTTATCTAAAATAGTGATTGGATCAAAACTTTCAAATATAAATCCATCTTTTGGTTTATCAATAAATGAAGTTATATTCTTACCATAAGGTTGCCCATAAAAGCATTCTGTTTTATTTATATCAATAATTCCATCATAGAAATAATTAACACAATAACTTAAATCATTCTTTTTAGAATATATAATATTTATGATATTATCTTTTTCTTTAATTATAAATGAAGTATCTTCTCCACTATAATGGTAACCTTTTGGAATTTTATAACTAGTATCTATAGTTATTTCTTCATTATATTCACCTGTTCCAGTAATTTTATCAAGGAAATTTTCTTCTTCTAAATTATCTTTATAATAATTAATTACATAATTATATTTAGGTGACTTCCAATATACTTTAGCAGATTTTTCAATAGTTTTATTTATTTCTTCGCCAAGTGAATCAGTATATTTTATAGATGCATTATTATTAGTATCATACCATCCTGTTTTAGATTTATTATCAATTTGTATATTAAAGTTAAAGCTACTTCCGTTTTCAGTTGATTTATCTATAGTATAGGTTATGTTTTTATCATTAACAGTTACACCTTTGCTTTTACTATTTTCTACATATGTGAATGCATCCCCTAATATATCAGTGATAGTTATATTTTGGGCTGCTGGAAATTTTGAAATAGTTTCTACTATATTATTAAATTTTTCTTTAATGTTGTTTATTTCTCCATCAGCATAATATTTTGAACTTGGAACAGATACAATTGATTGTAAGAATTTAGCATTACTAGTAGTTGTATCATAACCAACTGCAAATAGCTCTATTTTCTTGTTTTTGATATTTGTAGCTGTTTCTCTTGCTTCTTTAATGGCTTTATGATCTTTTCCAATAGTTGTGTATACTTCTGGTTCACCATCAGACATTAATATAATATATTTCTTAGCATTTTGATTAGTAATTTCATCTAATATATTTTGAGCACTACTTAGTCCTTCTGCTATATTGGTACCACCATTAGGTGTATTAAAATCACTTTCTTTTAAAGGACTACTACTAAAGCCTCTTTTTAATTGTGCATTACTAGAAAAATTAACTAATGCTATATTAGCAGTTTTTACATTTTTTAGTAAATCTTTAGAAAAGTTTATAGCACCATTTAAAGCATTTTTCCATTTATCTCCACAATCTTGATATCTTTTTTCACACATACTTCCAGAAGTATCAAATACGATTACTGCATATAGTGATAATTCATTGTTATTCACCTTTGTTGCATCTTTACTAGAAAGATCAAACTTTACATTATAAATTCCTTTATCTTTATCAATAGTTGATACAGTTTTAGTAAGTTTTACATTACCTTGATTAGTATCATCCCCAATATAATTAATAGAATTTTCTAAATCACCTTTTTCTATTGCTGAAACTGGAATTAATGAAATAGCAGTTACAAGTACTAGAAAGCAACAAATTAATTTACCAATTTTTTTACTCATTATTATCCTCTACTTTCTTAAAATTAACTAATAAAAATGAATTTTCAGGTTCGTAATAGCACGTTTGTAATGTTAGTAATTGGTCGTTTAATCCTATATCTACATTAAATTCAATAATAGAATTTTGCTTCATCCATGAGATATTTTCTTCTAATTCATTTGCTGTTGTAAATTCTATTTTGGTATGTTTAGTTGTGTTATTAGGTACAATCATAATAGAAAAGATTTTCCATTTAGTTATGCCTTCATCAGTTGTTAGATATATATATGGATTATTTTTAGTAAAATCTTCATTTAAGTATTTTGCTAGTTTTCCAAAATTAGTTTTTAATGTTTTAGAATTATGTCCATATATAATTAGTCTTTTACTTTCATAACGATTACGATAATCAAAGAAGGCACTTCCTTTTATTTCATAATCTTTTTTTTCATTATGATTCATATAGAATTCATTATTACTAGTTTGCAATACAATACATTCAAGTTCTAAAGCATCGCTTTTTATTACTGCTTTAATATCTTCGTTATCATACTCCTTTCTTAATACTTCTATTTGTTTATTGGCATTTGGTTCTTCTTTAATCACATTTTCTATTTTTTCTCTTTCATTAATATCAGTATATTTTTTGTATCTAATATTTATTACTTGTAACAATATAAAAATGACACAGATAATTATGGCTGATAATATTTTTTTCTTCATGTTAATTTGCTCCTCATACCAATAAATCTATGTCTTAATTATAGTTTTTATTATTTTCGAATTTTGTCTAAAAAAAGGAAGAAACGATTATTTTGTTTCTTCCCTAATACAATCTCCACCAACATTAGCAATAGCTTCTTTTAATTTATTAACAGCATCATTTATACTAACATCTTTTAAATATTCTTCATTCATTATTTCTATTTCTTCACTACTAGCTTCGCCAGTTAGTTTATCAACATATTTAATTATTTTACCTTCTCTTACTGTTATAGTTATTGTAGTATTAGGAAAATCACATGTTAATATTTCTTCCTTGTTACCACAACCAGTTAGTAATAAGGTACTAACTAATAAAAGTATTATTTTATATTTCAAAATTCCTCCTATTTAATCTTATCAATTATTTCCTTGTGTTCACTGCTACCTAAATAATCTACAGTGTATTTATTGTCTTGATAAAGTCTATTACATTTTAATTCTAGAATTTTCTTTACTGAATTATTAATTGCTTCTTCACTAATCTCGCCATTTACAACAGCTTCTTTTATAATTTTTACTGCTTCTTTACTAGGTGATGGCATTAGTAATATATCAACTCCTGCATTAATTGCATTAACATATATTTCTTTTTTAGAATATTCATTAGTTAACGCTCCCATATTTAAGGCGTCAGTAATTACAAGTCCTTTATAGCCAAGTTCATCTTTTAGAAAATCAGTAATTAATGTTTTAGATAGTGATGCTGGTGTATTATCTTCTGTTATGCTAGGTACAGCTAAATGTCCTATCATAATGACTTCAGCACCTTCTTCTATTGCTTTCTTAAAAGGAATTAATTCTAAATTTAAAAGCTCCTCTTTTGTTTTAGTTATAACAGGTAAAGTATAATGTGAGTCTTCACTTGTATCACCATGGCCAGGAAAATGTTTATAAACAGGAATAACACCAGTACTTGATAATCCTTTTGCAAAAGATAAGCCCATTTTTGTTACTACTTCACTAGTGCTTCCAAAACTTCTATCACCTATTACTGTGTTGTTACTATTAGAATATATGTCAAGACTAGGAGCAAAATCCATATTAATATCAAATACACGCAACTCTTCACCAACTACTCTTCCCACTTGATAAGTTAATTCTTCATCATTCATATTTCCTACTTTATTCATTGATGGAATAATAGTTACATCTTTATCACTGAGTTTTTTTAATCTTTGAACACGACCGCCTTCTTGATCGACCGACATAAACATTGGAATATCACTTGTACTATTAATTGTATCAATCATTTTTTTAGCTTGTTCATAACTTTCAAAATTTTCACTAAATAATATAAAACCACCTGGCTTTACCTCATTTAAAATATTAACTAGATTATCATCTGCTTCACTGCTACGATATGAAACAATTAGCATTTGACCTATTTTTTCTTCTAACGTCATATTTTTCATTAATGATTCTGCTTTGCTCAAGTTTTCGTTATCATTTGATTTAGCACCACATCCAGTTAAAAATAGTAAAACTGTTAAAAGTATTATTAAAGTTTTTTTCATAATTATCACCTATTCCATTATAACATAAAAAAAGTAAAACAATGTTTTACTCTTCTAAAATATTTAATTATTTAATTACGTATGGAGTTGTAACACTTCCGTTACCAGATGATAATACATTGGAATTTAAGTTAATTACTGGTACAACTGCTGCATTTGTTGAAACTCCGGCACTTGCAAGTCCCATTCCAGAATAAATTACTTCAACATATGGAGTACCATTACTATACTTGTCTGGTGTCATTGTCCAAAATGATGATGCGGTTAGCAAACTCGCCATATAGGTACTTCCAGCCTTGGTGGTATACATAAATTCAGCTTTAGTTATTAATCCGATCGGATTTGTTAATGCTTTATTACCTTTGGTACTAGTCGTTGTTGTATATAAATCACTTTCTTGTGGACAAGATAATACTGAACCACTACTAGTGTAAACAGCGTCCAAGTTTCCCAATATTGAACCAGATGTATATGTCCTATCACCACAGAATCCTGAGTCAGCTATATAACTAGAATACCTTAAAAGATTTGATGTATACCAATTATCTAAGAAAGTTTTAATAGTACTGGAGTTTACATTTGCATGAGCTTGAGTAACATTCGAAGATGTTGCAGTTCCGTACATATAACCAACTAAAGGATTAAAATAATTTGTTGATGATGTATTAAATGCGCTTGTTCCTGCACTTCCGTTAAGAATAATTCTTATGGTGCCGTCTTCGTTTATTCTTACTATTCGCCATATTTTACCTGCAAAGCTTAAAAAATTATTAACATCTTTACCACTAAAAATGTATGTTGTTTTTCCATCCTCTGTATTTTCATTTACTTCATATAATCCAGCACCATAAACTGCTGCAGCGTTTAAAGGATGAGGAGTACTATCTTTCAATATCTTTTGTCTTAATGATGATGTTACTATTTCAACATCTTCACTAGTAATAGTTTGTCCCATATCTTGAACATAATTTATATCTACTGTTAATTTATTATTAGTTGTAGTTGGTTGGCTTGTTACTGAATTATCATATGATATTGTTACATCGAATGTTGTTGTTGTCTTACTTGCTAGTTTGTCTCCTTTTTTGATACCAGTTATCTCAAACTTTATTGCAT
>OIYG01000102.1_pt1 | contig 93030 bp, 107 predicted proteins | sample 1587861 | NCBI WGS metagenome assembly OIYG01 (sample SAMN03283272) | human gut metagenome | biome: human-associated habitat; material: feces | host: Homo sapiens | place: Peru | collected 2012 | reverse complement strand
TTATTCCAATCTCTGTTATCTTTTGATGGAAATAGCAAACATTCACTTTGTTCAGCGTTATACCATTTGCCTTCAGCTGTAAAAGATACGTTGCTATATGGAATCTCATTCTCTAACGCCCTAACTATAATAGGAAATTTATGATTTCCTATATCAATTCTTACAAACTCCACTTCTCCATACAAAGGAGAATAGAGTTTTGTCCCTTCAGGACAGTCTTTCAGTTTTTCTGCTATATTAATCATACATTCACTAATTGAAAAGATTACATCTTTACCGTCAGAACGGTCTTTTGATACACACAGGAAACCTTCCATATCCCCATTAAGGGTAGAATGATGGCAAGTGTACCCATCGTCAAAGTAACATCCATCACAGGATGATTGTTCTACTACTTCAAGGGTTATTGTTACCTTTTCACCTATTTTAAGTTCTTTCATATTATTACTTTGTCTTTGTCATATCTGCAAACTATTAAATCTATGTAAGTTCCATAGGTTCGTCTTCCCTTCACTGAATGCCTGCATTACATCCACCAACTGCTTTATTCTTTCTTTTCTCATTGTTATCTATATTTTCGTTAGTACATTATTACTTGTTTTATAATTTTTGCGAATCAAAAAACTCTTGCAAGTCTTTATCATCTTCGGGTGTTCCAAGAGTTTGTACCTTCATACCGCTGGGGTTACATAGAGGCTCAGCCAACGGAGAAATGGCGTGCGGCTCTTTTTGCCACACAATAGATGTGCCGTCTCTGTAAAAAGATAAATCGGCAAAGCCATACTTCAGAAGGAATATAAGCGTCTTCTGCATTTCATACTGCAAACTTGACAAAAGCATTGATTGTCCCAAATATCCATTTATGATATAGCCTCCGGCGCAATACTGATAGGATGCTCCGTCGAGTCGATGTTCATAAAGAGTAACGCCAGCCTGGGCGCAATACCATTTCAATGCCTTGCGTGTAGCGTATCTTCCCATATTCTCTATAATTCCGTTAATACATTTCTACTTCTTCCTAATCTTCTCCATTTCCTCGTTCTCCTTGCTCAGTCGCTCCAGATGCTCCAGTACGAGCGAATACGACTGGTTGTTCACCTGGTCTTCAGTCAGTCCTGCGTATTTCTGCATGGTGGCGGTGGTGGCGGTGTATATTTCAAGTGGGGTGGAGGGTCGCTGTGTGCGGTCGAGCTTCTGCACCTTGAACACATGGGGATAACGCCGTGAAAGGGTGTGCATCATACCGGTCCACCAGAAGAGAATGGGTTGCCACTGGTGGTCGGGGAAGTGGCGGAAGATTGGGGCTTGGGTGTCGAACTGGCGGGTGTCGTAATGGAAATCGTGCACCTTCACGTTGGTGTTGGTGTCGATGAAGTCGATACGACGGTTGAAGATGGTGGCGAGGAACATAGAGCGTGCCTGATCTACGCTGTCGGCTTGCTGCGCTATCTGCTCGGGCGTGAACTTGCCCATCTGCTTCATTTTGACAAGGTTGTTAGCGAGCGAGGTATATTGTCCCATGAGATCAGAGGCAAAGCGATATTGCTGCCAGGAAAATCCGTCCATATCCTGCGCAGGACCTTCATAGTCGGTTTTACGACGTAGCAGGCCACGCTTGTTGCGTAGGCGAAGGGTAGGGTAGGGAAAGCGAGTGAGGTGAGCACCACGCTCGTTGTCGAGCCAGTCGAGCAGTCCGGCACCAGAGGCAAGATACTCAGCCGAGTTGCGATCGTCGGTCTTCGACTTGGGCGTTAGCCAATGATTGAGCTGCCATAGGTAGATGGGGAAGGTTTCGTCTTTCTGTTGTTTGCGACGGAAGAAACGGTTGCGACGGCTCGGGATGGAGAGTCGGCAAGTATAGTGTTGCTCTTCGAGAGGTTTCGACTCATCTATGCCCTCCACAATCTCGATGTCCGCAAAGACGAAGAAGCACGCTATCTTGACGTTGCGCATATCGAAGGGATGGTAACGATCAGCTCGCTGTATCTGCTCAAGCATGATGCGAGAGATGAGCTCCAACTGCTCGGTGCTGCACTCGTTCCATGAGCGGGGCAGCGTTAGGTTGATGTTTCGTTGTGACATAATTTTCGGGTTTCTTTCATGAGCAAAGATAAGGGTTTTTGGTTTGGTGGGGCGGACATGGTTAGGTACGGACAACGAACGAAAAAGCCCGACGCAATCCGCGGACTGCATCGGGCCAAGGTATTGTCCCCACGAATAATTTGCTTTATGAGCGATTTACTTCTTTCGGCTCCAGGAAGGAGATTCGGTAGCCGTCTGCTGTGTCGAGTCCATTGCGGACTGGGTTTCCTCACTTGTGGGAGACGCTTCACTTACGGCTTTCTCCTCTCCTTCACTGAGCACTTTCTTAGCGATATTGTCCTCGCTCTGTGCGTCAATATCGCTTACGCGTTTTTTGATGCGAGGAGCGAGTCCCAACCGCCTTCGGGCTCTGGAATCTCGTAGCGGCCATAGATTGTGGGCTGGAGGGTTCCGCTGCAAGTCACGCTGCGCTCGTCATCAACCTTCTTGCCCGTGTCGCCCTTGATGCCACCTGAGGCATATTCCACCTTGTGCTGAGAATCATACACGATGATGCTCTTGTCTCCATCCTGGAAGATGTAGCCAAGATCAAGGTTGTTCAGACCGCGGGTCACTTCAGCAGACGCTGCGTTTACGCTCTCAAGTACATAGTCAATCGTCTGCTTGTAGCCGCCTCTTCGGCCAAGGGACTCGAAAGAATGTCCCTGGCTACTCTCCTTACACTCGAATTTGAAAAGACCCTTACCCGTGTTGAATGACTCGGTGGTCAGCGCAGGATAAATGTTTTTTTCTGCTTTCAAAGGAGCCTTGAGATCGCTCTTGATGAAAATATATACATTGACACCAAGGCCGCCAAAGTTCTCTAAGCATTCGTTAGCTGCGAGAATATCCTTAATCTCGGGACATGTTGCTGTTACTGCCATATTCTATGAATTTAGGTATTGTTGTGTTGTATTGATTAAAAAGAGGGGCGACGGGTAGCATATTCCGTCGGGTCAGCCGCGACCGTCGCCCTGAAAATATAGAGTGAAAGAAACTCCGTTAGGGGTTAACCGTTCTTCTTGAAGAAGGCTGTCAAGCCCATGTTCATGCCGGAAGCGGTGAGCTGAATCTTCTTCTCGGTCTTACCGTTGCTCCAACCTGTAAACTTATAGTTAGTGCCATCGGCTGCCTCAAGAGAGAGAATCTGGTTAGGAGTAGTTTCAATCGGCTTGGTGTAAGGTGTTCCGTTCACCTTCACAGTACCGTCCGGCTTCTGACCGTCATCGCCAACAGGAGTAATCACGAGCATAGTGTTATCGTAGTCGCCGGCTACATACTCCGGAGCAACGAGATTACCGTCGCTGACGCACAGAGCCGATTTCAGGAAGTTGCGTACACCTGATCCCTGTATTGACTGAATCTGAAAAGACAGGTCTCTGTGATCTCGGTCGGAGCCGAGTCTAACACTTACATACTGCTGGTTGCTCTCGATGTCAACGCCGTAGACAAAGTTCTTGTCGATGGTAGCATACATGCGGTCGCCTTCGCCGAAGTTGGCAATAGGACAGATAGTAACCTTGGAGAGACCCGGCAGCTTGAAGTTGTCGCCCTGGTTGTACTCTACACGGAAGTTGCCGTGGAACTTATTAGCATAACCTGCTGCAATGTTCATGGCAGTTGCCTCGTTCATGTAAACACGTGTTGGAACCTTGCGAAGACGCTCATCCCATTTTGCGTGCCACTTGATGAAGTTGTCATAAGGAGTAGAGTCGTTGTTATCAGCAGGAGCAGAGATAGCCTCGCAAGGAACGAGGTTGCCGTTAGCCTCTGAGATAAGACCGCCCTCGATGTCGTGCTTGATGCAAGTGTGGAAACCATCGTAGAGAGCCATTGCCTGGTCGCGCGCCGGAACGGAGTCGTTGCCATTGTCAAGAGTGATGTCGCCGAACCACAAGTTAGCAGCAAGGTTGTCGGCATAGTCTTTGAGGATTGCCTCTACAGCCTGTGAAGAGAGAGGGAACTGACCCCGAGCGTCTGTGCCGAATACTGTCTCACAGAAGTCGTCTATATTGCCAGGAAACTTATCCCAGGAAAGTTTCGAGACAAGCGTACGCTCCTTCAAGAATCCAGCTTCACTGTTGATTTCGCGATGAACGTCCTTACGACGTGTGGTGCCACCCTTGCGGATAAACAAGTGGAAAGTGCGCTTGAACTGAACACCAGTGATGATGTCAATGCCAAGGCGGTCCATCTCTTCGGCATCCGAATAGCCAGGACCCATCACAATCTCCTTTGACACCTCCTCGGCTACATGCTGAAGAGCGTCAAGACCGATAAAATCTTTAGGTAAATTTGCCATAATCGTTTGTGTTTTGTGTTGTTGTTAAATCTTTGTGTTGTTTGTGTCGGTTGAGGGCAGTGATGCTTTTATTCCTCACCTTGCAAGAAACGCTTGAAAGCTGCCTTGCGCTCAACATTGGTCTTGTACTTGCTACCATCGAACGAGCGCAACTGCGGAGTCTTCACTCCCTCGCCATTGTTCTCAGGAGCCTCGCCGCTGTTCAGTTCGTCGCCGACCTCATTGGTGAGGGCAGCTATCTGAGCCTGCTTGTCGGCAATGGTCTGCTCGGCTGTAGCAAGCGCGTCCTTAGCGGTCTGAAGGTTTGCCTCGGCATCAGTCTTGTCGGCTGTGAGCTGGGCAATCTCCTTGTCCTTTGCCTCGGCGAGAGCGTTCAGCTCGTTGTCCTTCTTGGCAATAGCCTCGGTGTGCTGTGCGTTAAGGTCGCTTAGTTCTGTACTATGAGCCTTGTTAGCCTGGGCGAGTGCGGTCTCCGCGACTTCCTTTGCTTCGTTGGCTGCGTTTATATTGGCGGAGAGTTCATCGAACTTGCCCTGCAAATCCGCGAGAGCGTTCTCCGCTGCGGTGGCTTTCTGCTCGGCATCAGTCACCTTCTGCTCGGCTTCCTTCATGTGGGTTTCGAGAGAGTCAAGAAGCGAGGCGTTCATATACGCACCCTCTTCCGATACGGCTATCTCGCCAGCCTGCAATCCGCAAGCGTTGCAAATAAGAGGATATTTCTCCATATTTATATTTGTGTTTGTGTTGGTTGCTGTGGTAGATTCGCTCGGCTTGGCAGCTACCTCGGAAAGCAGACGCATGACTATCTCGTCAAGGGTTGATTGCCCGTCATTGAGAATGCCTTCAACATTCTTTGCCTCGAAGGTGGCACCATGCAGATGCTCGTCGGTGACATTCGGACGATGGGCCTTCACGTCGGCCATAAACTCCTCACAAGTCTCGTCAAGGTCTTTCTGCAATTCCTCGTAATCGCCCTTAGCAGCATCACGATACCATTTGTTCTTCTCGTAGCTCTGTGTGGCATAAATCTCATTCCAAGTTTCGTTTGTATAGGCATTCTTCTCGCCAGACAACATAGTGTAGAAGCCTCCCATCACACCGATAGAACCGAAACCGTCCTTCACGTTCATATAGTAAATCTCGTCACAAAGCACAGCCAGATACATTGCAGCCGAATAGCAAGCGCCATCCACAAAAGCAATTACCTTCTTGCCCTTTGAGTGGGCATAGTCGATGGCATACTTATAGTCGGGGATAGCTGCTGCCGAACCACCACCTGAGTTGATGTAAACGATGATGCCCTTACACTCCTCATGGTCGGAGGCCTGCATCATTATGTTGCGGAAGTCAATAGATCCGTAAGAGCAAGCGGCGCCATTACGTGTGATAGGTCCACATACCGGAATTACGGCTACGAATTTATCATCGTCTCTCTCGCTGGGGTCACGTCCTGCGTCTTCATCACTTGCCGACATAGAAAAACGAGACTTATCGCCGTCGGCGGTCATACCAATAGCATAAGCCTGATGCTTTGCTACCTGCTCCGCTGATAGGACAACACGTCCTGCAATGTTCTCCTGCATGGCCATGCGGATTGCATTGAGGATAGGCGGGTGCATCATCCATTCTCTCGTAGCAGAAACTTCAAGAAGTGTTGTTATCATTAGTAAAATCTGTGTTTTGTGTTGTGTTATCCTGAATACAACCTTTTTACCTGGTTGCTAAATGTTGCGGAGAAAGGACTCGAACCTTCGACCTCTTGGTTATGAGCCAAGTGAGCTACCATCTGCTACCACTCCGCTGTGTTATCCGTATGCAAAATTAAAGACCGTGCTTTTTAACATTAGGACAAAAAAAACCGCTATCCTCACGGACAACGGCATCGGTAGATAAAAAAGTAATCAATTTTATCTTATTGTTATTGAAATAAAATCCGACATAGACTTGCATGAAATGGATAACGACATCTGTTCTTCGGACTGTGAGAAATTGGTAGGCGCCTTGAAAGAAAATGTGTTGGGTAATGTGTAGCAAAGGAGCAACTGTCCGTCTTCACGACAAAGCACAATATAGTAATCATCCCCCTCGATGGCTATTTTTCTTTGCGTTTCGCGTACATTTTCCTTTCCGTCAGTGATAGTTGCACTTATTTCTAAAGAAAATACCGCCCCACAACCCATTTTACTGGTAGTGGATTTAGCGGTCAAGGTTTTAGCGACCACAGGTATTCCGTCCTGTGTAGCTATATGTAAAAGAGCATCAGAAAAAACACAGTTATTGATATTCAGTATTTGTGCCACACTGAACGGCACAGGAATACTACTGCTTTTAGTAGGGTAGATGTAAACATCTGTTATTCCTGCAAGAAAAAACTCTTTGCAATTATCGGGTAAAACCATACGTATTATAATTTTGCTTGTTTTTTAATATTATTTTACATTCATTTTAACAATCGTAAAGACTTTTAATCCAACCAGTGAAAATCATCTATATGATGACTATGTTCGGAATCATCTCCATACTTCATGTCTAAACAAGAATACGACCTAAAGAAACAATGCTCTGCCTTGAGCCATCTTTCCACAATCCGGCGCATGTTGTCCTTTTCTTCCTTTGTGGGGTCTATACCGTATCGCATCAAGAAACGTTCCAGCATGGCAGCTTTACTGCGAGCTATAATCTTGCCGTTTGCTGTGCAATAGTCAAAGGTGGCAAGTGCCCATTCCACCACACTACGCTTGAAATCGTTGTTTAACAATTCACAAAGTTTAAAAATTCCATATCGGTCAAGATTCCATGTCGGGGTAACTACACGAACTGTATCTACAACTTCTATTTCATTGGGTAATTTTATACAGAGAAAGTCTTCGTTATCACTTCTGCTGTAATCATTATATCCGTTTATTTTCTGTACTTCTGCAAAAGTAAGGTATTCCGAAGTTTCACGCTTTACAACGACATTGCCTCCGAGAGGGTGTCTGCCGTTCATCATATTGCGCCATTGCTGATGAGAAAAGCACTGTGCATTCACCTGTTGTGTGACAGCATCCGCATTTGATAGTGAATTACGCATCACGAAGTGTTCAGGCATATACATATTGAAAACTACGGGATCATTCTTGGCAAGAGGTCTGTTCGGGTCACGATGACGAAAGTACTGGCATCGATTTGTGGGTAGACGAAGATATATATTAGGCATAGCTATTTATTCTTTACAATTCGTTTAAATTTAAACATGACAGAATCTGTCAGCCTAAATGAAAAGAGGGTTTCAGAGTCGAAAGATTTGCATTCTTCCTTACTGAAATGCTTTGTCAAACGTTCCAAAATTACAGTCTGCTCTGCATTGAGAGTGCCGGCAAGAGCCTTGAAACTGATATAAGACCCATTTGATTCTGTATGACCGATTATCCTATTGTCAAACTTCGGATTTTCGCCAAACACCTGCTTTACTCCTTCTATCATATCCTGCTCAGTGTATATCTGCAAGGGAGGATGAATCTTGTTGTACTTTTCTACATAAGTCTTGAACCTCTTATTCAAATATGCGTTGATAGAATCTGCGTATTCAATAAAGAGCCGTTCCGCAGGACTGTCGCAATCCGCATTTTGTGTGGAATTAAAAAAGAAGTCAAGTTGCCGCAAAGTCTCCTGCACAAGATTAAACTGATTGAACTGGATTTCAGGACCGAACAAGTCAATCATATCGCCTTTCAGATCCGTAATAACGCTCGAAAGATAATCCGCCAGGAACATAATGGTTTTCAGGCGAACACTCAAATTCTCTGACGTTCTCTTCTTTTCAGAGTCAGAATAGTCCACAAAGTATTTTTGCAGGGTTGAAAATTTCAAATTTTCATCCGTTTTCTTGGAGTAAGAATTTACCTGTACGAGAGTAGAAAAAATAACAGCCGCCAGCTTTGAGTCAAGTCTGACAACTTGCTGTAATAGACTTTGCATTTCTGAAGAGCCAGGGCGCAAGCGGTCAGAGGCCTGCACCAATTTGTTGCGCCGTTCCTCAATGGCAGCATACTCGGGATCCTGCTTCAGCATGTTCAGAGCCTTGTCATAATTGACAGTAGATACTTCCTTCAATGTGAATTGGTAAATTGTAGGCTGCGCAAGAGCCTTCGCCATCTTCTCCGGAGATATTTTCTGTTTGCCCATATTTCTTCTATTTTACATAATACTTATTACAAATAAAATTTTAGCGCATATCACCATCACCGGCAATGACATTTCGCTGCCTGCGTGAGGCAAGTTTTGCGAGGTTTTCTTCTGCCACTTCTTCGAGCGTAACGCCCATAACTTTTGCCAGTCCGGCAGTCTGCCAAAGAATGTCGCCGATTTCAGAAAGCATCAGATGACGTTCCTCGTCGCTGACATTCCACACCTGCGTATGCAGTATCTTGCCTTCCTCGTCGCGTTGTGTTGTGGTTATATGCAGCTTACCCTTGCGCATGTGCTTGCCGGCTTTGCTTGCAAACTCGCCGACCTCGCCTACGAGATTGGCAAGCATATAGAAGAGATTGTCACTCTCAGGCATACAAGTACTCATAGCCTTGTCCTGATATTCGTTTAATGTTAAATTTGCCATGATATATATATATTTATATTAATGATTAAATTTCAAAGCTCGGAATATACTGCTGCATCCTATCATTAATGATTCTACTGATCTGTTTGGCTACGATAGAAGCGTCAGGATGTGCGATTCCCGTTTTATTGCGTAAGCGCATATCCAAAATATGCTTCCACTCACTAAGAGTGTATGTATAACCACAAATGGTATAAGTATTAAAAGTTAGATTACCCCTTGCATCTTCAGGTTTTAGGCCTGTAAATATCAAGAACTTATAAACCTTCTCTGCCACCCAATAGCCAAAATGAGAAGCCCAAAGTTGATACCACTTTGCTTGTGCCTCCCAATGCGGGCGACAAATTTGTACACCACCTTTCCGTGAAAGGTTTACATAACGTGTACTTTGTTCGGCTATACAATTTGGTGATTTTCGATTATACGACTCTCCTTGTATGCGTTGCGTGGTTACTACCAACGTCATGCGAATAATGGAGAACGCCTCCTCACACTCGTACTTCTGTGCCTTCTCAATAAACTCGTCTTCGCTGACATTATACGAGCTAAGTGCGTCCATCAAGTTCTTGTGCTCAAACATGAACTGCATATTGGTACTGATCCATACCTTATGGTTCTTGGTGGCATAATCAATATAGGGCGAAGCATTCAGATACGCCCAGATGTAGTTAGGGAGACCCTTTTCGTGGGGCATGAAAAAGTATATGGTGCCGTGGCGATACATCGAGCGGTGTCCGCTTTCCCAGAAACCTTTACAGCGTTCCTCGTCGCGCTTCTGAATGAAGGCTTCCACTTCCTCTTCGGTCATTCCTTTTCCGGGCTGCTTGCCCTTTGTCTTGTAGCATATTCTGCCCACTCTTGCTATATGTCGTGCAAGAGAGGTCTGCTGCCACCATTCCACTTGTGGCTCGGTGAATTTCATTACTTATGAATTTTAGTTTATTATTTAAGAGATTGTGCATTTTCATATTTTCCTTACACAATCATATATTTTACTCGCTGCACCTCGTCCTGCAAATCGCTTGGCGAATCGTTATTGAAGATTACTGCGTTGAAGAACGACAACGGCAGACGCTTGCGCTTCTTGTCGCGGTCCATACGTTCCTGCGACACGCCTCGGCGTAGTCGGGTGCCTTCTTTTGCCGACACACATATCTTGAACAGCTCGATGTCAGGGAATTTCTTGCACAAGGCTCTCAGCCCGTCCTCGTCAATGACATAAATAGCCTTGTCCGTCACCTGATCGATGGTGGTCCAATACTCATAGCCACCATACTGTGTGTATGCCAACATCTTGTCGTGTGGCACGTCGCATTTCTCCACAAAATAATGTTCCACACCGTCAATCTCACCTTCACGTTTCGGACGTGTGGTATAAGAACACAACACTTTATAGCCACCCATTTCGGAAAGCATCCGAGCCACAGTGTCCTTTCCTGCACCACTCAGACCGGTAATTGTTATTAGTTTCATATCTCGTTTCTGTTTGGATTTTAACATCTGAGCAATCAGTATATAAGATGATTCCCTTTATTTTTAGCCCTTCATTTCGCTCCAAACCCTTCTGCAAATCTGCCGATACACATCCTCGCCCAACGCTACCTTACAGGCATGAATTAGGTAGTTGTATGTCACGGTCTTACTACTTCCCAACTGTTGCCATTTCAGATTTGTCTGCGCTTCATTATATTTGGAACTGCATCTTGAAAGTTGGTGGAAAAGGTCAAGTCCATACGGATGTGAGCGCAAAGCCCATCCTGCTTTCACCCATTCTTCATAACTCTCGGTGATATTCCGATGATTACCCACAAGTTCCTGCACAATAACCTCAATCAGTCTGTCTTGCACCCGCTGCTGCTCCCAAAAGTTAGAGTTGCCTTCTACTTGATAATCTACATTCGCATGGTGCGAGCGATACGCTTCACGTGAAGCCAAGGAAACAAGCTGAGTTTGCTCGTCTTCCAGTCCCTTATACGGCACCACATTTTTATTTATATATATGTGCTCAGGATCATCCCATGAAGCGAAGCGCACACGCCCGATGTTGCTGCAAGCCTTGTCGAGAGTGATGCCGATAGCGGCATAGTCTTTGAGCAGAGCTTTGAACTGGTCTTTGTGCCGTTCGGGGTACGCCAACTTAACCAGACCGAAATATCCGCTGCCGGAGCACGACCGCATCAGCAATGCTATCTCCGGACGAAAACGGCATATCATGCGTACATTCTCAAAATTGCTCATTTGTGTATTGTCCGCAAGGTCTATGTCGATGGCGAGCCAACCGGTATGCTGCTTCAGATGGGTTTCTCGGCGCGAAACCGGAGCTATAAACTTCGACCCATCCTTGCGTATGCACTCATCGTCGTAGATGCTGAACAAGCCACTCAATGTAGCTCCAGGCAACTGCTTCTTTGTGTCAATGTACTCCTGCATCTTCTTAGCCTTACTGCCATATTCTTTGCGCATGGCGCGAAGGTGCTGCACATACGGCTTCCATCGATCCGTAAGGCAGAACTCGCGGATGGTCATCTGCTGGATGCACTCACCAGTTTCACGGTCTACATACCGACCTACATTATCGAGCGCATCAGAATATATGGAGCATATCTCATCGAACATATCATTTCTCTCCTTATTGTTTCGGTTACAAAATTAAAAAATATACTTCACTCCCACAAGTATTTTACGTTTTTATTGGTGTGTCCTATATTTTTTAACTTTTATAGTTCTATTAGTAATGGTTACTCCTAATTTTTAGTTAAGTAATATTCATAACCATCATTTTTGCCAAAACCTTTATACATATACCTTTGCCACAAGTTCGATAATGGGCGAAACAACAAAACACAAAAACACTATGCAGATTAAAACACAAAACGGCGACTATGATGTTGCCAGCAAGGGACTGGGCAATACAGCTCTCGGTCTCGGCATCGCAGGATTAGCTACCAGTCTGTTAGGCGGTGGCGCATTGCTCGGTGGCCTTGGAAATGGCAAACAAATGACTGCCAACCCTAACGACCCCGACGCAAGGTTCGTAACCAAGAGCGAGACTAACCTGATTCAGGAGAACTCTACACTCAAGACAGAACTTGCTATCCAGAAGAGCGAGAACTACACCGACAAGAAGCTTGTAGAGGTGACACAGTATCTCGACATGAAGCTGCGCCGTGTGGAAGACAAGGTTGATGCCAACAAGGACGCACAGCAAGCCGTGAACGCACAGCAGATGGCTTACAATGCCGCTGCAAATGCAAACATCGACGTGCTGAAGTCGCAGGTAGCAGCACTGAACGGTGTCACAAAACTCTTTGTGCCTTCATCTAATGTCTGTCAGACAGGATGCGGTTGTGGTTGCAACGCGTAAAAACGTGAAGCGATATGGAATATTCTAATTCACAAATCTTGGCAGCAGTCGTGTCCGAATGGGCGCGACCTGCCATTTCACAGATTGCCGCAGGTAACATCATGCGTCTGCCCATGCTCCAATCACTGCAAGCCACTATCGGTTCACTTGGATTGGTAAGCGGAACTTACAACCTGCAGAAGGATATAGAACCGCTCATACAACCTGTTGTCAACTCACTGGTCACTCCGATGCTTGCCCGATATTTCGGACAGATACCGGAAGAGAGCATTCCGCAGATGGCGCACGACATTGTGGAGAAGGTTCGCTACAACGGACCGCTATCCGTTCTCGAAGGTATGATAACGTTCGACGAGGAAGACCTGGATGAACTTGCCGATCTCTTACAGAAAAACCTGCCGGTGGAAAGTGCAGACCATTACCAGGTGAAGAAATAAGTTTTACTAACATAAGCGTCGGCTCGCATCGTCGCTATATTAAAACACAAAAAATATGAACAAACGTACTATTCCGGCTATTATTACAGCCACGCTTGCAGTAGGCGCAACAGCCACTGCTCCCTATTATGACGTGAATATCACACAGCAGCTCTGTACTCCGGCTTGTGTGGACGAGACACCTGTGTTTACCCCCTCATTCTCGGTAAAGAGTATTGCAAAAGTGGGTACATCGCAATACCTTGTAGTGCTCCATGTGGAAGGTGTTATCAACTATGTTCCGTGTAACTGCAGCACATGCTGCACTCGTTCACAGGTGGTGAGCCAGGATTTCACCATTCCGGTGTTCAGTGCTACCGCCATCAACAGTGTCACACCTACCATCGGCGCGGTACAGAACGGTATCGCCAGGATTGCCTGCTGCTCATGCAGCAAGACTTTCGTGTCAGACGTGCCTCTCACCTTAACCATTGCATAGCATGCCTATGTTCCTGTTGACAAGCATGATTCTGATGGTATCCGTGAATCTCATTCACCATCTCGGACTGGCTCAGGCTGTTGCTGAGGTGGTGGATAAGATACTGGGATGCAGCCAATGCTTGACGTTCTGGAGCGTTATTGCCGGACTGACATATCTCGGTCAAGACATTATTACGGCGGTATTCCTTGCTATCACGATGGCTTACCTATCTAATTGGTTTGGACTAATATTATTGTATCTCCAAAGAAAATTCACTACATTGTATGAAAGAGAAAAAGATAAAAAAGCAAGATGAAAGTAAGCCAATGGAGAAATCTTCCGGCTTTCAACGGCATACAACATTCGCTACTTTGGTGCCGATAATTCCCAAATTCAAGGGCATCTGCCCTAATTGTTAAAACAAAAAGAAAATGAAATACATTCAATTAATAGAACAGGCTCGCACCACTGGAGTGGCGAACGAGAGTAAAATGAACGTAGCCATCGCGCAGATGTCGTGCGACCTTGAAAGCGTAAAAAACGAGAAACCAAACTTGTTTTGGAAAATTATGCGCCATCAGCATGCTGTGCTCTATGACCGCCACTACAGCGAGAAGTTCGCCAACCATGACGTAAACTGTCTGGAATATGGCGAACCGGATGAAGAGGGTATGCCCACCCTGCATGGCGCACATTGGACGCGCTTACAGATCATGGAAGCTACGCGGGATCTCAAATTTCATCCTAAGGTAAACGACTGGGACAAATATGTCGCCTTCAATGCCATGTATGCCGACCTATGCGCTGACATGTCGGAGGAGGAGATAATCAAGGCTGCATATCTGTTTTATTTCCGTGATGTTGACTGGCAAACGGATGATGATTGCACTAAGATTTGGGACTATATGTTCTTACACGCAACAATGTAAAAAATTACTTTTTGTAAAAATAATAAAGGAATCAAGTCCCTTCGCGCTATTAATTATAGTACCGAGGGACTTTCATTTTATTACAAAAAGACTATTTTATCTTTCTATTAGTATAATTTTTCGTTAATAAATCTATAGTTAACAAAAATCATCTACCTTTGTATCTATAAAACTTATATTTTTTTCAATTAAAAGTGATAATTATGGAACTACGACATCTGCAATCTTTTGTTTATGTGGCAGAAAATCTTTCATTTTCTATCGCCGCCAGCCGATGTTGTGTCACGCAATCGGCAATCAGTCAACATATAAAACGCCTTGAGGAAGAAATGGGATGTAAATTGCTCATTCGCACCTCACACGATATTACACTTACAGAATACGGCGAAGCTCTATTGCCTCGCGCAAAAGACATACTCAAGCAAGCTGCCGACTGTAAAGAACATATACAAGAACTTAACAACTGTATGACAGGTGAACTGCGTATTGGTGTAGGGTCTTTTATAGCTCCATACATCCGTGTGGCTGCTATCATTTTTATGGAGCGTTATCCTAACGTAAGACTTAACGCCGAAATGACCAAAGCCACAAGTCTTAACCATCTATTGCGTAACCATGAACTTGACATAGCCTTTACGATGAATACTGCATTTAAAAATGAGGGTATTGAATCCATGCCGTGCATACCATTTTATATTTATGCCATAATGCGCGACACACACCCATTGGCAAAACTACCGGAGGTGTCGTATAAGGATATGCTCTGTCATAACGTTATTATGCCCGACGTGGGAGAGCGTGTGTTCAACACTTTTCAGCAATATACACAACAGGATCTGACGAAGCTGAATGTCAAGTGTATTGTAAGTGATCCTAACGAAGACCTTGCTATCGTGGAAGAAAAACAGGCCATTACCTTTATGCCTAAGCTCTATCTAAAGAATCATCCTGCCCTCGTTGCTAAACCTATCAGAGAACTGAAAAAGAAACTTATGAGTAACGCCCACTATATGCAGGATGTACCTCTCAAACGCTCTGCACAGATATTCCTTGACATTATAAAACAAGAAGCAATACCGTATATTCAAGAATTGGAGAAAACCTATTAACGACCTGTTTGAATACTGAATTTTACTTTTGAACTTTACAGCCTTCTAAAGTCCAGTTTTTAGACTTTGAGTCCATTTTTCAGAAAATCACCGAAAAATGAAAAGTCCATAAATCTGAAAACACAAAGTAAAGTCCACCCCAAATCCATCTCGTGACCCCCCAATGAATTTTTCAAAAAGTGATTTAACTTTCTGATTTTCCGCTATTTATCTATTAAAAGTCCAAAAATGGGGTATTTTTTTATATACCTATACGAGCGCAAAGAACAAAAAAATATATAAAGAATAGTAGAAATAAGGCATTTTATACGCATTTTCTCCCATTTCAGTTGCCTTTATTATCCATGCAACTTACTAAATGTCAATTATTTACGCCATAGGCGTTAATGCTACTAACCTTATTATCAGGGTTGGGGAGTTTTGAAAATGGGAGAAAAAGAAAATTGGCGAAATTTATATATAGTAGTAGCGTTATTTAGTAGATTTTTGGACTTTTAAAGAGTAGATGTTAGATAATGTCCGTGATTATTAAGGAGTTACGAGAGTTTGTAGTTTTGGACTTTGGGGGACGGAAGTTTATTCTTGAATAAGCGAGAAAAGGAAGAAATGCGAGTGAAGCGCAAAAGAAAAGGTCGCCTCGCCTAACGGCGCGACGACCTGATAAATGCTTTGCTAATTGCGAAAGATAGCGCAAAATAAATGCTTTGCCGCTTGCGAAAAATGTAGCGCAAGGAAAATGCTTTGCTGATTGCGGATTGCTGCAAAGGCAGGTTGCGGAGGGCTATTTATTCTTCATAAACTGATTAGCCTTTGTCATACTGTCATAGAGCTTGCCACGGCCATACATATCTATCTTTGCCTCAATAGGCTGCTCCAGACGTTGCAGGAGCGTGTTTACGGCTTGCAGAAGGGCTACGTTTGTGTTGGCTTGGTTAGACACCATTTCTTCGGTTACGGAAGCTCCTGCGGCGATTGTGGGGCTTGTTTCGGCGATATTGCCAGTGTCGTAGGTACGGCGACCGGAATAGTTGCGGTCGTAATTGACGAGAGCCTTCAACAGCTGCGGATTATTCATCATCATGGCTTGCGTGGTCTCACGTCCGATTACCAACTCGGGACCGTTCTCGGCCACTAAGGATGGTTGTCCGTTGATGGTGGTGGCGGTAGGATGTGTGAGGAGAGAAACACCGTTGTGGGGTTTGCTGTCCTCGGTTGCCCAATAGAGACTACCATCATTACCGACAAACGGACGGAGATCGTGCACGTTACCGGAATCGTAAGTGAGCATACCGGAAACAACCTTAGTATTAGGACCTTTGGACGAATTTTTCTTCTTTCCTCCGCCAAGAGCCGAACTTAAAGCCCATTGAAGCAAACCCATAAGAGTTGACATAACTACGGCAGCAGCAATAGGACCCGCTATTGGGCCCAAGAACTCAAAACACTTCGCCATTGCACCCGCAATAGAGAAAGTCACCTCTCCTTCAGTACGTTTTGCATCCGATTTCACAACCTCGTCATTATTCTTTTGCTTGGCAGTGAGCGTTGCGTTAAGGGTAGCGTCAGTTGCGTTCAAAATAGTTTGTTGCGCAACCTCGGTATTCTTGCTTTGTTCTTTATTGCCTTGCTCGGTTGTGGCGGTCATTTTCTTCACGCCCTTGTCGGTAGTCTTTTCGCGGTCCTTTGTACCCTCCTTAACCTCTTTGGTAAGTTTCTTTTGGTGTTTCTTCTCTTCCCGAAGTTGCTTCTTGCGCTGTTTTTCCTCCTTTCTGTCTTTCTTTCCTTTACCAAGGTCGGCATTCAGAGCTGCATTTACGCCACTCATAGCAATATTAGTTGCGGCTTCACCAAGGCCACTATTGCCGGTAACGGTATCGGCAACGGCAGCACCGGTCTGAGCCGCCATCGAAGAACCGATTTGACCGCCAGCGCTTTTTACCTCCTTATTATAGTCATCGATAGTCTTGCCCGGATTGCGTTTCTGCCATGCTAATGGAGGTTCGGTCGGTGCAGTATCGCTTTGAGTAGGGTTACTGTTGGTGTCTACAGAGATACCATTATCAACAATCACATGAGCAGGGTTGCCAGCCGTACCAATATCGGATGTATTCATTGTTACCGCATTAGCGTTGGCCTTGGCACGGGCTGCGTCAATGTCGGGCTGCGCTTTCGCCTTACCACGTTTGGCACCAGCATCGTTGATGGCTTTCCACATTTGTGTGTTCACATCGTTAAGCGCCATCTTCGCCCAGGATTCAAGCATGGATTTAAGGGCAGACCTAATAGCGTCGTTTGCACTCTCTGCGTCGTAGCGCATTTCTGCAAGAGCCTGTCCCACGGCAGCACCGAAATCCTCGATAGGCTGTACGAGTTCCTTCATCTGTGAGAGACGCGACTTCATAGCTGTTGCCATCTGATTGGCATAGGCAAGTTCCGCCTCCTGCCGAGCACGCTCGGCTTCGTCGATAAGCTGTTTGTTCTTCGTTTTACGTTCTACAAAGGCGTAATAGTCTTCAGCAGCTTGCATACGGGCCTTCATAAGTTCTATTTCAGGGTCGGCCGTGAGGTTGGCAAGACCGAGATTAGAGAGAAGGTTTGTGCGCTTGCCAAACATCTGACTCTCATTCTCCATCTTGCGCAGTTTCGCTTGCTGGGTAAGATTGCGCTTGTTGGATGACCACCAAAAATCAACTATTTTCTTTGCAGAGTCGTACTTCTTTTTCTCGGCTTCCGCGTAATCGTCCGAATACTGGATAAGGTTCTGATAAAAAGCCTTCCAGCTCTCTTCGCTCTCACCCAACGACTTCTTGATACGAGCAGCCATACCGTCGGGATCATCGCCAAAGAGCATCTTCATCAACACTCCCCTACCCTTTGTAGTAGTAACATCAATCGTATAAAGCTGGGCAATATTTCGGCGAGCCGCCTCAAACATCTCTTTGATGACCTTCTTGCGCTTCTCGAATGCCGAAATGTCGAGAATCTCCTTTCCGTCAACCACCTTCTTCGTAACGGTTGTCTCCTCCTTTATAGGTGCGGCATAACCCATTTCATTGAAGTTTTCATACGAGTTTTGCTGAACAATACCCGTATAGTCATGTTCCATAGCAATCTTACGGCGTGCCTCCATCTGCTTGAACTGCATATTCAGAAGTTCCTGCTCGCTGCGTGTGGCTTTTGCGAAGATTTGCGCTGTAATGGAGTTCATAGACAGACCAAGGCTGTTGCCCAACTGTTCCATGAGTTTGCGCAGATTCCCGATATTGTTTTTCAATATACCGTCAAGCAAATCTTTTGAAAGGTTTACGCCCGTCTCGTCCGCTTGTTCCACCATATCAGCAGCCATCATTTTCTTCGCATCCTCCCACTTATTTGGTTGACCTGCAACCGCAAGACGCACCTGCGAACGAGCTATTTCCTTGTTTTGCTTCAGAGGGAGGACAAACTGCTTCTGTTCGGCTTCGTCCATATTAAGAGATATGGCTTGAGCCAACTTAGCGTTAATCTGACGGTCGTAGTAGTTGTCCACGTCGTCCATGATAGCTTTCGCCTGGTCCTGCTTCTGCTTCAGCTCCTCACGCCAAGCACGTTCGCGGTCACGCTTGTCCCGTTTTTCCTGTGCGATTGCGTCTTTGTCGAGAGCATCTTTTTCGAGTGTACCAGGGTTTTCATCCGGATAAGGGGTATAATCTTCGGAAACAAAGTTTTCGTATGCCTTGTCTATCTCCTTTTCCTTGTTTGTTCTCCTATTCGTGGCAGCTGTGTACCAACGGGATGCGGAAAGAAGTCTTCTTAGCTTGAACGGCATCTGTTTGTCATTTGAAACAGGGCCGATTTTCTTGCCATCATATCCCTCTCGATACATAAAACCGTTTTCGTCGATTTTCCAATCAAAACCATCAAGCAATCCAGATTTGCCCTTTGGCATTTTGCTTACCAAATATCGGAATACCGCATTACCATTAGCACCTTTGCTAACCCATCGGTCAATGTCTTGGAAAGTCACACCGAGTTTGTCTATACCCAATGCTCTTACATTCGCCATCAAGTTATTAGCGGCGGAATTTCGGTCGGCATCAAACTTTGGTAAAGCCTGTTGCTTGGCTTCCTCTCGCATACGATAATAGGTAGCCCTTTGAGCTTCCTGAGCCAACTCGGCATAATGGTCGCGCAAATCCTTTACGCTCTTTATCTCGATACCGAGATTGGATATATACGAACGGAAATCTCTATTAAATCTTGATATAAGACTTTGGCGTTCCTTCTGCGTAAGGTTCGCCTCATTCATCATTTTCTTATAGTTTTCGAGCTTCTTGTTAAGATTGCTCGTTTCTACAGCTGCTTTCCCAAGAGTATTCTTCCAAGCATTAGCCTGTCTTTCGGCTTCGGCTGCCGCCTTTGCTGCTTCTCGTGCCTGTTGCGCATAACCATATATTACTCCTGCAAGAGCAATAATTACGCTTGCAAGAGCCACCCACGGATTCATTTTCTGAGCTGCATTAAGTCCCACTTGTGCTGCGGTGGCTGTGCGCGAAGCCGTTGCATACGCATAGAGTTCCTTTATTGCCAAGCCAAGAGCTGCACCATACTGCCTTATCAGCATCAATCCCGAATAAACACCTTGTGCAGCCATATATCCGATAATAACCGGCAATAACGTAGCGACGGCTTTCAACGCCATAAGAACCATCTGCAGGGCTATTAGCAACGTGCCTTTCAGCAACGGACTACTTGTCATGGTCTTCGACATTTCGTACCACCATTCCGCCATACCCTTCACAGCATCCACACCATCGGGGTTGACAAATGCCTTCTCCCAAAGGTTGTTGGCACGCTCCAGAATACCGATAGCAGACTGCTGCTGCATACTGTACTCGTCTGTAACGGCAGATGCTTCTTCAAAGGCTTTCTGCGACTCGTAGAGATGATCCTTGAGCATATCCACGTTCTTCGACATTGTAACCATAGCAGTGACGAGACGTTGACCGTCTGAACCGAGGTCTTTGAATATACCACCGAGAGCGTTCATGTTGCCCTTGTCGCGCATCTTCTCGAGCACAAGGACAATAGCGTCCATGGCATGACCCGACGCATAGAGATTCTTGATAGTTTCGTCAGGGATGCCGAGTTCTTTAGCAATAAGGTTGTGGTTTTTCTGCAAAGCCACGATAAACTTACCCATAGCAGTAGAAGCCACTTCAGGCATCAGCATCATAGAAGAACTTGCAGAGCCAAGAGCTAACAACTGGTCGGTAGTGATACCTGCTGTACGGGCAACACCGGTCAGTCGCTTGGCAAACTCCACAATGTCATTGGAAGTAGATGTGCTCGTAGAAGATAATTTGAACATGGCAGAGCCTGTAGCCTCCATTGCCTTGTCAATACCCATCTTCGGGATAAGACCCATCACCTCCACCATCTTAGAGAGTGCCGGCAACGCTTCCTCGCCCATTTCCTCACCAATGGCAACATTAATCTTATCGGCTGCTTTTACGAACTGAGCCATACCATCAACGCCATACTTGCCCATACCGAGCTTCGCTCCCTGGTATGCGAGCTGCGCCAGTCCATCCACGCTGGTACGTGTATCAATCTTAGCCAGTTCAGCAGATAGCTTCTTCACGTCCTCCATCGTCAGGCCGCTGACCTTACGGATGTCAGTCAACGAACCCGAATACTCAAGGTTTTTCTTGATGGCTCCCGTTACAAGGTCTTTCACCTTATTGAATAACGAAAACAATCCGACATACGCCGTGAGATTCTTCATGGCTGTGTTCCATGCGCCGCCCTGCTTGTGGATAGCGCCTGTGTTTTTATCTATCTGCGCTTTTAAGGCCTCATACTGTTTACGAAGCTGAGGGAGTTTACCCGATGCCTCTGACGATCGTGATATTTCGCGGTTCACAGCTTGCAGAGCTTTGCGCAACTGCGACGTAGTGCTGCCGGCAAGGTTGCGCATCACCTTGTCAATCATCTGCGTATTCGAGATATTTTGTTTGAGTTGTTTATGCAGTTGCCCAGACACCGATACCAGCTCCTTGCACTCTTTCGTATTACCCTTGCCATCAGCAATGAGTTTTTTGATTTGCGCATCGAGCTGTGCAGCGTGATTAGTCAACGTGCGAAGCATGTCGTCTGCCGACTTACCATTGCAGGTTATGTATATTTCTCTGCGAGTCTGTTTAGCCATAATTGTATTGTGTGTTAAATGATTGCAAAAGGTTTCTCCATGTGCGTAGTTGCTTGAATGAAGCGAGCCTCCAGTTCCAATCCATAGAAATTCATCAAATAGTTTTCCATCCGTCGCTGAATAGTACGAGCCTTGAACATGATACCAGGACGGTGAGTTTCGCCTTGTGATGGCACCCATGCACTGATATACCTTCGGTTTGGTTTTGCGTTCTTACCGTGTTGGATGTCTTCATAATCGCCCCATATACCTACACCCATATCAGCAAACATCATGTGCTGCAGGTGGGAAATGGCAACAGTGATGTTATTTGGGTCGGATGCACTGACTACCTTTGTCTGGATGCTCTGCACTCCTTTACCCGTAGAATACCAAACATCTTTATCAGGGTGCTTCTGTGCATACTCCTTGCGTCGTTGGTTTTCCTTCAGCCAGCCTTGGTAGATTTCGGTGGGATAAATGCGCTGTACCTTGAAGTTGCCTTGCAGCTCCTCCTCGGCTTGCTGCATCCATCCCTTTATTTCCTCATTGAGGGGCTTCATGGGGTTATATAATTTCACTGCCATACGCTATAAATATTAAAGGTCTTTAGTCAGTGTGATATACTTGCCATTACCACCACACCCCCACTTGTAAAGCGGTTGCATACTCTTCCAGTCCACACCGGCCACAAGCCATTGCCCTGCATAAATATCGCCTATCAGTCCGCAGGAGATGGTGCTTATATCAATGCTTTGCAATTCGGCGTTTATGATAGGATCGTCGGAAAACGAACGTCCAGATACAGGACATTTGCCTGTTCGTCTTACCTGAAGGAGCCACGACACGAGGTCTTTGCAATGGTCCATCAGACTTTCGGCTGTCTGTTCCATCTTGCGACCGTCGTAGCGGCCGAGCGTCTGCGGGGTGTCTTTTACCTTAGCGAGGAACCACACCTGGTGTGATACCTCCATCTTGTTGGCATCGCGAAACTCGCCAGTGGTAATGATGCTGTATAGCATACAGGGCGAGTGAACGATATTGGCGTTTCGGGAAAAAATGTTCTCAAGGTCTATGTAGCGGATGCGGAAGAAACTCTGGTCTTCGAGGCGTCCGCTTTCGGGGTTATGAGAAAGGGGCTTGTAAATGGAAGCCCAATGCTCAAGGATATTGCTTATTGTCATTATGCTATATGTTTTTTAACTACGGAACATGCGGAATACGCAGAAACTCTTATTTCGCTGATTCTTCCTTTGCTGATTCCTCCTTCGCTGATTCTTCCGCTTCCTCCTTATCCTTCATCAGCTCTTTCAGCTTTACATTGAAGTGTCGCTCGGTCTTGTCTGCCACAATCTTTTGCAGCACCCTTGCCCAAGCCGCACCGTTACATGTACTCTCGTTTTCGAGTATCGAGACGAACTGCACCAGGCAGTACATGGCGGTGAGCTGGTTGGCGAGGTGGGTGTTCATATAGCCGAGAATGTTGCGGTCGAGATACGAGGCGAGGCAGATGCACATAATTAAGACCGAGAAGGTCCACACCATCTTCGCCATCTTCTTTGAGCGCAGCTTGCCGTCCATCTTGCACTTCGGGTTGCGCTTTATCTCCTCGCGGTATCTTTGGTAGATGCGTCGGTTGCACCTCCACGCCGTGTAGCAGTCGATGATGAGGGCGAAGAAGCAAACGGTAATGAAATTGATAGAGGGTTCGATGTGAACCCACAGCAAGCCGAGCACTGCGGCAATGGCTCGCGAGACATAGAATGGATTGTTCATGTTTTGTGTTGTGTTTTGTGTTGTGTTCTGAATTTTTCTACCACAAATTTACTGATAAACTGCTACGCACAGCGGACATGAGTTTAAAGGGAAGAGTGAAAAACGAAGAGTGAAAAACGAAGAGTGAAAAACGAAGAGTGAAGAATCCAATAGTTACGAGTGAGACTTGAGGTACGGGGATATTGAGGATGTCCGTACGGGGAAGAAAGAATATCGTAACTTTGGCTACATAAAACACAACACTATGTCAGGAATTTCTCAAAACACATTGGCTCGCATCGACAAGTGGCTCTCCTACGGCACGAGTATGCAGACGGCTTTTCCGAAGCTGGAGCAACGCTATCGTATGCAGATCTGCTCGGAGTTCTACAAAAGATGGGTGCAAAACAAAGACATCGACCCACGGACGGTGTGCCGCAATATCGCCCGACGCGACTATGAAATGTTTTTCAATCAGGCAGCGCAGGGCAACAAGGAGGCGCAGGATTATGTGCTTGCGCTGAAGATTACGCTCGATGATGAGGGCAATATCTGTCCGCGTACCGTTACGGAGCTCAACAACGACGTGCTGGTGTGCAACCATCTGATACGTTTCTTCCAGACCGACGAGAGTCCGCGCCACAAGGCTATGTTTCTCGGTTCGGCAGAATGGCTTATCCGCACGGGCAAGCAGCAAAACAACGACCGTGCCGTGGCTAAGGGCATGGAGGCGCTGGCTAAGGTTTACAAAGACTTCGACGAGGAGCGCGACGCTACGGACGAAATGCCGGACATGAGTCGCATTGCCATCACGCAGGACGTGAGCATAGTGAAGCGCGACCGCATCAACTATACCGAGGAGGAGAAGCAGCGCATGGCCCGAAAATATGGTCTTACTACGAAGGACCTCCAGGAGATTGAGGACGAGGAACTACTGAGTGGAGGGAAGCCGGAGAAACCGGACTACTTTGAGTACATGGAAAAGAAGGACGAGGAGGATGCGCTCGGACGTGAAAACAACGAAATGAGCGAAATAACGATTCCGAGCCTACGGATGATGCGGAATAAACAGAAAACATAAAGAATAGAGATGAAAATAGGACTCATAGACGTGGACGGACGACACGGCAAAAAAAAATGGGGAGCTACGATATACCTTAACGTGGCTCTCGGCATATAGACTTATGAAGGTAATAGGTATTGTTTACATACAACAATGGGCATTGTTTGCATATAGCATAAAAATCATGTTAACAAAACGCTAAATTCTTAACATATCGCACACGACGTGTTAATGAAAACGCGATTTACTTAACACGTTCTATAAAAAGACAGTAAAAAATATGGAGTTAAACATTACGCTTGCCGAAGCATTGGAGCGAGCTTCGACAGGACTGCGAAAGAAGATGCTTCACTCGGTGGAGCTGCTGCAAAAAGCCGAGAAGATAGATTCCAAAGACTGGACCGGCAACTCTGCCTCTATATTCAAGGCGCTCGGCTGGCATCCTTGCTTATGCAAGGTTTTATCAAAGTGACGTATTGGTAGGTTACATAATTAACGATTATGAAAAAAGAAGACAGATTTAGGATATACAACAAATACGATGGGCATTGTGCTTATTGTGGAAAGAGCATTGAGTACAAGGATATGCAAGTTGACCATCTTGTTCCGAAGAATCGAGGGTGTTACTCTCGTTGGAGCGATAAGGAAGGAAAGTTTGTTGTTTCGCATGGTGATGATTGCATGGAAAACTATATGCCATCTTGCAGGTCTTGCAATCTTCGTAAGCGTGATATGAGCTTGGAGCAGTTTAGAGACGCTATCAAGGAACAGGCTAAGGGCTTGCTTAAAGGCGCAGCTAAATTTCAAGTAGACATGAGTATTGCTTATGGCCTTATCCAACCAGCGTTTGACAACCCTGTAGAATTTTATTTTGAAAAATTTAAATAGTTGAAATATGATAGTTATCAAAATCAAGACATGGAAGGACTGGAAAAAGGACTTCATTGACTGGGTAAAGGAGCCACGGCGTAAGACTTGTAAGGAGTATGTGAACTATATGGTAGCGTTGGAAAAAAAATCGCTCTACAAAGTGATAAACAACGTTTGCGATAAATACTGTAACACGAGAGAAGATCAAATCAATGCTATCATTGATGCAGTAGAGATTTGCGTCACCGATTGTGCAAAAACAACGCACAAACTGATAGACGATTGCCAGCCTATAAAGTTCTTTTAAGGTTGACAAGCAACTATCGCAATACAAACAGCACAAAAACTTACACAATATGAAAAACAAACTAAACGGAAAGGAGGCTGACAATGGCTAAGGACTGGGTGGGCGGCTCGGCTGCTGTGTTCAAAACGTTAGGCGCAAGCAACCATACGGACACGGTTCGGCAGCGGGAGGATTACTATGCAACTGAGCCGAAAGCGACGGAATGGCTGTGTAAGCTGGAACGGTTTGAGGGCAGGATTCTTGAGCCTTCGTGTGGAGAGGGTCACATGAGCCGGGTGTTGGAGGCAGCAGGGTATGAGGTGGTGAGCCGCGATCTTGTGGATAGAGGCTACGGCGAGGTGTCCGACTTCCTCGCTATTGATAACCAAGTGTGGGACGGCAACATCGTGACCAATCCTCCCTACAAATATGCGCAGCAGTTTGTGGAGAAGGCTCTGAGCATCATTCCCGAAGGTAAGAAAGTGGCGATGTTCCTGAAGCTGACTTTCCTCGAAGGCAAGGCTCGACGCGCTCTCTTCCGTTCTACCCCCCCCATTCGTGTTTGGGTAAGTTCGTCGCGACTGAAATGTGCTATGAATGGCGACTTCGAGGCTTTCGGAAGCAGCGCAGCGGCTTACGCATGGTTTGTATGGGAAAAAGGGTATAAGGGCGAGACAACTGTGAAATGGTTTAACTGAACTATAGTGCATAAATTCACTATAAAAACAACATAAAAACACTATAAAAACACCACATGAGTAACAACCGACACAAATACTTTAACAAGGTTCCGCCGTTCAAGCCGGATCCTGAACACTACACACGCAAGCAACGCTCATGGAAAGCGAAGGAGGTCTACGAGAGCGAGGATGATGCCTGGGAATATCTCAACCAAAAACCGAAGCTACGGGCGCAGGGCATGACGGTGTACCGGTGCAGGACGTGCAACAAATGGCATGTAGGACATAAAACATCAGGATAACAATGCAGCAAGCACATAATATATACTTGACTAAGTTTCAGCAGCAGTCACTATATATGGGAGCCAAGGATGAGCGAGTGATCGCTGCCCGCCGTGTGGGTAAGACCGACGGACTTGTGGCTCCTTACGTCTGGACGGCATCAAGCTCTATGCCAGGTATGCTCGGCGCATGGGTGGCTGTGTCGCGTCAGCAGGGCTTCGGCAAGACCATACCAAGCACAATGGCTGCCATGGAACGTATGTTCGGCTTTACGCAGGGCATTCATTTCGGTTGGGGTCGCCCGCCGAAACATGCTCGTGAGAGTATCTTCAAGCCGAAAAACTACGACAACTACATTTGGTTTGCCAATGGTGCCGGATGGGTACTTATATCACTCTCGCAAACCGCCTCTGCCAACTCCTACACCTTCTCCGCCATGGTGGGCGACGAGGCGAGGTTCTTCCCGTATAAGAAAGTGACCGACGAACTGATGCCGGCTCTTTCAGGACAGACGCACCCGCTCGGAAACATCAACTTCTCCGACTACAACCCGATGTATAAAAGTACGCGCTTCCTCTCGGATGCTTCGCTCACTGCCAAAGGTTCGTGGCTGGAGAAGGAGGAAGAGAAACTGGACTTGCAAATTGAGGCAGGTCCGTTCAAAGGCAAGACTTATCGGTGGGTGCAGGAGCAGTTAGAGGAATACGCCAATAAGGTGATACGCTACAACGACTTGCTTTATAATGCGAAGAAGAACGGACACATAGTCCACGTAGTGCCAAAAGAAACTCGCACCATTATGCGTGCCGTGGCTCTGAAGATGATGAAGCATGAAGGACAGTTCCGCATCATGCCCAATCATGGCAGACACGTCACGAAGGCAATGGTGGATATGGCGGTAAACTATAAACTCATTCCACAAAAGGATGCCGAATTAGTTTACGATTACGAATATCTGATTACTTACGAGGAATATCTTGAAATGCAGATGATTGATCGCAAGCAGAAATATTACAACCTCGATTTGCGTGAGCTACGCCGAGTGGCTTTCTGTGTGCGCCGTGCATCATCCCTCGACAATGTGGATATTCTGGGTGAAGACTATATCCGTCAAATGAAGCGAGACCTTCCACCCTACACTTTCGCGGTCTCCATTCTCAATATCAAGGTACAGAAGTCAAACGATGGCTTTTACTCTAACCTCGACATCGACCACGTTCACGGTTATATCCCCGACGAGATAGATCCTTTGTCGTCTGCAAATTTCACTACACAAAAGGTGTCGGGCATCATCGGTGGACGGAAAGTCACAAGCGAGAGTTATCAACCCGACTTTAAGGAGTTGGGCGAGCGCAACGACTCACGCATGGATTCCGACTGCATCAACTCCCTCCCTTTATATATAGCCCTCGACTATAACGCCAACATCAATACGCTTGTGGTGGGCCAGATGTACGAACGTGACGGAATGGAATGTCTGAACGTTATCAAGAGTTTTTATGTGAAGAACGAGCGCAAGCTGCGTGAAGTGATAGCCGATTTTTCGGATTATTACGCACCGAAGCGGGCCATCAACCGTGACGTGACATACTTCTATGATTCCACGGCTAAACAGGGTGCCTCGTATGCTTCGTCAGACGAGCGATTCTATATGACCGTGATTGCAGAACTGGAGAAGCGAGGGTGGAACGTGACGGCCATAGATATGGGTGCTCCCGAGAAGCACGAGGTGAAGCACAAGATTATCAACGACGGCTTGGCTCACCTCTCCTACCCTGCCATCCGCATTAACCAGGTGAACAATCCCGACCTTATCATAGCGATGCAGCTCTGTGAGGTGCAAATTTCATACAAGGGCTTTCATAAGGATAAGTCAGAAGAGAAGAAGCCGGAAAGCGAGGACACGCTACCCCTGCAGCAGCGTACCGACTTCACGGATGCCTTCGATACGCTGTACTTAGGTTGCAAGTTCTTCCGTGGCGGTGGCGGTTGGTTTGTGCTGCCGAGTGGAAGATGATGGGAGTTTTTAATTTTGTATTTTTAGTAAGAAAAGCGAAGGGCAGACATTATCACAACGGCTACCCCTTCAAATCAAAAAAAAAAAAAATTATGAAAATTGCGAATATTTCTTGTAGTAGTACAAACGACAAATCCGTTTACTTTTTTTCTTCATTCAGCATATCATGCCGTAGACCCATGATCCACGACTTGAGATTGATGTAACGACCATCATCGAGATTGGCTTCACGCCACTCGGCATATTCATCATAGGTGAGACCGTTCTCGATGATGCGCACCATGTCTTCCGGATTCAGAACGTCGGTTTCCTCAAAGTCGCACGCTCCACCTACCTCTTCGCCAATCCAATAAAATTTGCGACAACCGTCAAAAAGTTGCATGTTGACGAGTTCAGCCAACGTATTACAACTATCCTTGTATTGCTTTATAATTTTCTTCAACTTAGATTTCATATCTGCAAATTTAGTTTTTTTAATTTTGACTTCTCAAGTTAAAACGCTCGCAAAAGTCGTCGTATATGTCAAGATCGTTCCACCACTCTTCCTTGTCTTCTTCTACGTAATCGTTGCGCACCCCCCGACTTCTTACTGCTATCTTTATCCGATCGTCGGGAATAAAGACATCAAACGCTTCTATTGCATGTTGGAGTTTCCACCTCCGCATGTTTTCATCGAAACAATAAAGATGCAGCGGTCTGTACTTGCCGTGGAAACGGTAGCAGAATGCCCTGAGCGTTTTGCTACCGTCCTCGGAACAGAACAACACTTTATAGCGATTGCCCCGATGCAGAGCAGCAAGCACGTGCATGAAATCGTAGTAGCCGAAGTTGGTTCGATTTTGATAAAAATAGACACCAAATATATCACGGCGGAGAAAGTACCACAGATAGTCCATATCCTCAGCAGACATCTGAGGAATCGCCTTGTAAACGATATTGCGCCATACGTGCTGACGTAGATGTGAGCCACGGGCAAATCCTTCGATGGCGAACAGAAAATCGTGGTGATCAAAAGACACTTTAATCATCGTTGCTATTTATAAGATTGTGCTTTACTTCATCGTACATAGCCATCTCCAACTTCTCTCCATCGTAATGACCGAGGGCAAGGAGCTGACCGCTCTCTTCTGTAGCATCCTGTGCCGACGGAGCACTGGCTCGGACTACAAAGATGTCAAACTCCTTGATGCAGTCAAGCTGTTCAGGGGGGATAACAGACATGTTGTCTCGTGCATTCTGTCGGATGCGCTGAATGTCAGCTTTGGTTAGCAATGCAAACTTGCGTTGCGCTTTGCGCACAGCCTCAGTCTCAACGGTCAAGCAGCGTGCCGCATAAGCCTCTTGGATAAGTATATTGTTTTGCCAGGTAGCAACCTGGTTGAGGAACTTCAAAAAGCCGTCGCGCCCTTCTGCCAACTTCAGAATAGCGAAATATTCCTCTATAATAAGGATATTGTCTTTTTTGCGCCAGAAGATGACTCCTCGGCGACTCAAATCCTCAAAGATAGCCGTCATTAGGGCAAGGTCTTGCAGCTCTTTCAGCTTCTTTTTCTTTTTGATTCTAAACGGATTCCCCATAATGTTTTGTTTTTAATGTGTTATAAATCTCGTGCCGTCTACTTCGAGCACGAGTATATCGTTCACAACCCTTATCTCGCCACTCTCCACGAACTGTACCTTGCGCTGGTGGCGCATGGTGTCAACGGATAGGCAAACACAGGTGCCAGTGTCTACATGTCCTGTCTTGGTAAGAAAACGAATATAAAACGGCATACGTGCCACGTTGCGTGCTGTCTGCGGTGGATTAAAGCCAGTGACACGCTGTCCCGTGCGAGGGTCGTTCCATTGCCACTTCTCCATATAGCGGCGAAGTTCGGTGTAGGATTGTGTTATGCTCATTTTTGAATTTTGAGTTTTTGTTTTGAATTACTCACGTAAAGGCGGAAACTCAAGGTGTATAAACCTATCTAATTCCCTATCTTTAATTCGTTTTATACCTCCGGCAAAAATCTTCTTGCGCTGACGCAGCACGTCGGGGAAGAGAATATTGCGGAGCGAATTGCCCCAGTCGGCAGTCGAACTCAACAGATGGGAGGGGTAGAACACGATAGTGTATGCAGCAAGTCGTACATCCATTTGCGGACGATCAAACATCGGTCCGCTTAATGTCAATGCTCTGTCTTTGTTGTAGAGCACCATGTGACTGCTCAGGTCGCTCACATCGTCGCTTTGCGCATAGATGATGCGGTCGGCGTAATCGTCAAGGTGTTTTGCTATAAGTGTGTCGCATAAGCGGTAGGTGGATAGCACGAGGTGGGTTATCCATCCCCGCTCAAAGCATTGCTCAAGAAACATGAATGTCTCTTGATTAGGCGAAGGCATGGTGAGCACCATGACGTGAGAATCTATCACGAGGTGGCTCACTGCCTTATAGAATTTCTCCGCTGTCACGTCACCATGTGTGTAGAACGTGAGCTGACGGTGGGGTGCCTGATTGACCGCCTTGGGCAACTTTTTGTCTACGCAGCAAGGCGGAATGAAGAGGAGAGTATCGTCCATATCTGTTTTTTTGATTTAATCATTAAGAATCATTGGCATACACAATGTCATTACCTTTGGTGCCGGATCGTCGGCGGTGATTACTACGGCGTGCGAAGCATCGAGCAGCTGCATTCGTATGGTGTCCGACGGAATGGAGTTGATGCAGGTCTGGAAGGCAGTAGACTTTAATCCGATGCGGAAGTTGTCGTCACACTGGGCATCGACTATGCACACCTGGTCTTCGCCAGATACAGAAAAGTCTGCATTGTTTGCCGACACAGTGAGGAACATGCCGTTCTTCTGTATCTCTACGAGGTTGCTCTCATTGCTTGAGAACAGACTGACACGGCGCAGAATGTCGAGCATTTCCTTCTTGTCGAACACTACATAAAACGGATTCGACTTCGGAATGACCGCGTTGTAGTTGGGGTATCTACCCTCTATGTGCTTGCATATCAATTCCGTGTCACCTGATGTGAAGCGGATGGTATGGCCGTCGTTCTCAATGGTGATGTCCTCACTGCCATCAAAGGCGGAGAGTGTGCGGAAATAGTTGCGGTGGATAAGCGTCTTGCAGGGTTCGCCGCCACGGAAAAAATCGCTACCTCCCTTTGCAGGGTCGTTGCTGTGCATCATCCGGACAAGAGTTAGTCCGTTGGTTCCAACAAATACCACCTCGGAACGGTCTTCGGCTACGTCGAGGCAAAGACAGGATAGCTGCGGACGAAGTTCATCCATAAGGGCAAACTTATCGGCTGTGTCTACGACGGAATGGAACAGCGACATCGGCAGACTGATTACTGACGACTGCTCGGCTTTCGGCTGTTCCATCTGGGGAAAGTCTCCACCCAGAAAGAGGCACATCTGCGCCTTACCCGGCTTCACATTGTCCTCGCTGCTCGTGCAATATTCTACGGTGAAAGACTGACTGTCGTCGGGAATGTCGAATGTTACTACGCAATCGGGCAAAGTACCTAATAATGCGCTGAGCATCTTGATGGGCAGCACAATGTCGCGGTCGTATGTGCCGTTGCAAATGGTGAGCGGTGCCGGGATGGTAAGCTGTGCCTCAGTGGTTGACGATGTAAGAAAGAACTGCTCTCCCTTGCGTGTCAACAGCACGTTATCGAGGATAGCTATAGTGTTCTTAGAGCCGATACACTTTGCCGACTTGTTTAGGGCTGCGTGCAGGGCTTTGGATGATTGAGCTTGTAACTTCATAATATATAATTTTGAATTTTGATTTTTGAATTTGGGAACAACAGAAGACACAAATTTTTCACAGAAAAGCTAAAACTGAATGCCTTTTGTGTTATTTTATGACTTCTGTTGAGCCGTTATTAGAACGGCATGTCATCTACGTCGGCATCGGTATAACCTGCGAGTGGGTCGGTGCTCTCGGCTGGTGCCACATATCCGGTGGCTGCTCCTGCTGCGGCTACATTCGGTGTGGCGTAAGGTGAAGGCTGCTGTTTTGCCTGTGGCTGGTAGAGCATAGCCAGACGCTTGTTCATACGCTGACGGATAGCCTTAAAGAGGTGAGTGTTCTCATCGGTGGGGTCTTGGTTTACAATATCGGGGTCGCGCTCTTTTTGGGCTTCCTTCACTTGCTCTACGAGCTTCGGGAACTTCTGCGCTACTGTCTTGATGTAGTCAACCGAATAAGACATCTGCATTTCGTGTGTCGGAACTGTCACGTTGCTGTCGCCACGCTCCAAAGCTGCCTGGCGCACCTTAGCCTTGTACTGCTCATTGAGAGGCCAGATGCTTACACGCATCTTAGCCAATGTGCGGGTAGGATCTTTAGAAGCCTGCTCTACTTTAATTTCATTCAAGTCTGCCGGAATGCAGACATACACACGCTCAGGGTTTTTCGAGTCGATACCCTTGAACACCTGCGCTCCGTTCAGGGAGAGCAGGTCGATGTTGCCGTTGTAACTTGCCATTTTTTTTATTATTTTATGATTTATGTTTACTTTTTTTTCTAATAGAGTCTCGCCTTGCTGTCGCTCATGTCATCCACCGTGCGCACCTTGTACCATTTCTTTACTCGGTTCTTAGGCGCATACACCTTTGACAGCCCGATAAAACTACTACAAGCAAGGTGCAGCGGACTGATACTTCCGCCGAACAGCGGTGAGCTCTCTTCTCTACAGCTGCATTTTATGTAGTCGTAGGAAATGCAGCTTTCGCATTTTGGGGGGGGTAAATGTTCGCATAAACGTTTATTGAAAATCAACTATAAAAGTTGGTAATATATCTTTCTCCAAGACATCAATATTGATGTCATCGCGGGAATAACTGCTAATGCAATACTCATCGAAATATTTGGTAGGCGAAGACGTTATGGGATAATCATCAATAGTCTTTCCCTCTGCATCTATCTTGTCGTAGTCAATATAGCGACCCTTGCAAGAAGTAAACTTTCCAATGTCCTTAGGCTCGAACACCATAAGGATGTCAGTACTTACGATTCCACGCAACCTGCGTAAGGCTTTCTTTGCCTGTTCCTCGTCGCCGATGCCGAAGCAGAAGCCTTTAGCCGAACTTGCCGTACCACGTTTCTTACTGTGGTCGGTACTGTTTACTAACGTCTCACCTTTAAGAAGTTTATCACATTCAGCGATTGACATAAAACGATATAATTTCATACTCTATATTTTTAAATGTTATACATATTTCTATTTTCTATAAAAACACCGACAAATATTTTTCTGCTCATTAGAACGGCAAGTCTTCATCTTTTATATCTGGAACACTTGCCGTTGTGTTATTCGTTGCCGCAGGTGCCGCCATTCGCCTACCCTGTTTGCGTGTCTTGTTGTTCTCCCAGCGTTCCTTCTCTTCGTCGGTAAGCGTGATGATGTTGCCGTCATCATCGCAGTATGGCAGCGGGTCGGGCTGTTCGGCATATTGCTTAGCTATGCGCTTGAGCTCTCGGTAATCCTTCGGTATCGCATCCTTGCCTGGACGGTAGAAGAAGAATACGTGCTTTGACGTTTGGAGATAACGGATAAACTTCGGCTCGATGGTGTTGTCGTTTTCCCACTCACGCCCGGTGAAGTATTCCTGCGTAACCCATGCCTGCAGCTTGAAGCATTTGCGCTGTTTGTCGCTCTCGTTCTCGAAGAGGTGCTTTGGGTTGCACGCTATCGACATATTCTCGCAATAGTCGTATATCTTCTTCTTGAAGGTGGCTCGGCTATACTCCTTGCTCTTACCTTCAGAAGCATCTGCCCAGTCGCGCATAAACTCGTTGAACATATCATCCGTACAGATCGGCACTCCGTAAACCTCATTACGAGAGAAGAACCACTCGAAGTAGCGGACAATGCTCTCAGTGAGCTTCTGCACCATCTGACGGCGACGCACATTGCCTTGCGGTGCAATGGCAAAGGTGTGATAGCGCATCAGGAACTGCACTGCTAAGGCGCAGATGTAAATGGCTTGGTTGCGGTCGGTGTCATCTATTTCCTCCGGTTTATCGCTGAAGTTCTTCATCAATGCCGACATCAGGCGTGCTGCCTTCCGCTTCTGCGGATTGGCTCTGGCAAAACGATTGGAGAAACTGACGAGTGGGAAACGTCCTACGGTTGAGTCGTCATCATCCGACAGCGGATAGTTGCAGGTGATGACGTGTTTAGGGGCGTCTTTTAGTGGGACAAGTTCCTGATCTACGCTTTTCTTTTCTACAGTCAGTCCAGTAGTAACCATATTATAGAAGTACTTCATTGGGAATCCTTTTTGCTTATCCTCCCAGTGTAGAACCCTGTACTTGAACGGCTCGCTGAGTAGATTGCCCAGCACAAACCTCGCATCGGTAATATGCTCCATGCGCTTCATATCAATGTCGAGCACGTTCACAGCACTGCCAACAACAAGTTTCACGATGATAGACTTTCCTGAGCCACCAGTAGCCTGTTTCTCGTCGGGAATGTCGTCTTCAAGGAAGTACGGACAGACTGGCATCATACCCTTGTAGGAACGATAACACAAACGTCCGATTCCTGAAATCATATTTACGAAATGAGCACCGATTACGGCTTTTTCCAATTCCGTCAATTCTTCCTTATTGCGCTGCGCTTCTTGCTCTCGCTCCCAAAGGATGTTGGAGCATCCTCGCACGATACGCAAGATGGGCCAAAGGTCTTTTTCTTGTTTTCCCTGCCAGCTGACATCCCAACGGTAGGTTTGCGCCCATTCTTCGAGCTCGGCTTTCATCTGCCCTATCTCAAGAGTAGAGAACACCAAAGACCCGTCCTCATTCTGCATCTTCTCTTTCTTATCAATCACTTCCAGTCGGTCGCGGTATTCCTGTCGCTCGGTGATGGTGAACGGTGTCTTGAACACTCGCATCGTGAAGTCATACGGTTTCTTGGCAAGCGAGGGGATAAAGAAGTTGATGTCGTCATACGACACCGTGCGGATACTGTCGGGTGTTATCTTCAGTGCCACATTGTTGAAGTAGAAGTATTCCGTATTTGCATCGAAGGCATCGGCAAAGTTTATCACCATGCTCTGCAAACCTCCGGCAGACTTCTCCGTAAAGGTCTTATCCACCATATTGGCACAGTCGGACATCAAGTGTCTCTCGTTGTCGTCGTGCCTCCATGCCTGCTCTATATACTCCAAGAGCATAGTCTTTGCAGCCTGAATAATACTCTTTGCGTCGATATACTCCACAAAACATTTGTTCAGGTGGATATATTGTCCTACGAGGTCGGTGCTCTCCGGGTCTATCATACGGTAATAACCGTGACAAGTCATAAAGAGCCACAATCTTGTGGGCGACACCTTGCAGGTAGGCGGTTTTGGTTTCCCACTTCGGGGATCACGCGGATATTCTATCTCGAATGGTTCCGTGTTCCTCGATCCTCGCAATCGGGAATAGAGCGGAAGACGAAGGTCGTGGTCAAACTGGAAATTCTCTTCCGCATTCATGGTGTACGTTAGCAGATAGTCGCGTACGCTTCGGGGAGAGCAGCCATATAGCCATTGCCAGCGCCGGCAATAACGTGAGCGGAAGCCTTCGGGTAGCATTGCATAATACAACGAGCTGAACTTAGTGCATATCGCTCCGCAGTCGCGCTGTGAGGCAATGTCGTTGGGGTATAGGATGATGACGTGCTCGGCAAAGCGGTTCATCTTCTGGTATTGCACGGCACTGAAATCAAGATTTTCCCGTTTCCATTCTCCACGCTCGATATACCAGAAGTTTCTGCGACCTATTGAAAACGCCACATGATACCAACAGAAATCTTGGAAGTGTTGGTCTTCCGTCTTGTCAAGACGCAAAGAGCGCATGGCATAATACACGCTCAATGCGTCTTCGGGTGTACGGCAGAACACGATATTGCGAGCCTTTATCTCGGCGGTGGGGATTTTTACGTCCACTTTTTTGAACGTACCTTTCGGTTCTCCGTCCTTGGTCTCGTTCTCCTCCCATACCTCCTTGGTCTCGGTGTATTTCTCTTCGGGGTCATACTTGGCAATAGCAGCATGAACGGCTGTGTTGTCGCTTTTGCGATTATCCATCGCGTGAACAAAAACATTGTCGCCCATGAGCCACTTGCTCACCTTCCTAACGCTATGCTCCTCGGCGGTAGAGAACACTATCGGTTCGCTCCCTGCCATTGCCGGACGAAAGAAACATCCGTATGAGTTTTGCGGTCCTATCTCCTGCGAAGCAAAGCATACGAACAGCGGATTCCAGGGTGTGCCATGAATAATCTCGCTAACGTGCTGACCGTCGCGTATCACGTCGGGCAGCGTTACGCTCAGAAGGGAATAGATACGGAAGTCCTTGTTAAGCATGTCAGGAGTGAACGTACTGCCAAAGCCAAAGCGAGGCAATCCTTTGTCAAGCGTCACCTCACACCCAAGTGCTGCAAGCTCTTGTGGCGAGAAGTCGGTCTTCGGCATAAAAGAGAAAGTTTCGATGGTCTGCTGTGCCTGAGTACGGTAGTCCATCTTCGCAAAAACTTCGGAGAAGGCACGGCGCACCTCGTCGGTATCGCCATACACATCCCTTACGAGCCTTTGACAAATGCGCTGAAGACTATATCCGTGCATTGGAAGATTCATCTTAGCTGCGTACAACTCGATAGCTCCGTAGCCAGTTTTACCCGTGTGGGTGCATTTCCACTTTACGGCACCATGCTCTGCCATTCGATTGTCGTCAACGCCCACGCCAGAATAAAGTCCACCTCGCTCATTCTCATATATGATAAAGTGGGGAGTCTGCTTGACATCGGCATCCGCGTCCTGTCCTTTCTTGCAGATAGGGCAGAAACACGCGGTCTGACCTTCGATGTGCTGCTCGTTGGCAGGCTTTACAAGAAGGTGCAGATCGATGTTGGCGAGACGATTTATGATAGGATGAAAGAACATAGTTTCCCTTTATTATTAAAAAGGGACAGCTGGCGACGTGCCAAACTTCTTTCAGCATTACCAGTTTCCGAGGCACTTAGTTCCTTACTGGGGTAGCTTACTTCATAGGAGGGCGTTGCCGCTACCTCCATCGCCATGCTGTCCTTTGTACTTTTTTAAAAAAAAGAAAGACCAGTGGTGATGTCCCTGCTATTCGAAAGATGGTTGTCCAACGCTTTATCCGTTTCAACCACACACCTTATTTAGAGGGCGTTACCGCGAACCTCCATCGCCACCAAAATCTTTCTATTTTTCGTTTTACATTTGTTATTTATAAATTTAGAAACGTCTCCGTGCGAAAGTGTCGGATGGTGCAGTTAGCCAAGTTCTTCATGCAGTTAATCAGCATCAACACGAACTCCTTGAACGAGATAAAACTCTCGTTAAGACCGATTATCTCCACCGCCACCCTCCAGTAACATTTTCCGTTGCGTCTACGGCAAGAATGCTCATTACTGATAATCATATCCTGTATGTTACCATTCATTATGCGAAAAATTAATGAACAAGCATCTTTTATTAACGCAAACGGTGCATGGAAGAGCAATACCCGTTCGTCGTAATTGTCTCCTCGTAAAGCCTCGGTGTAGGCGATACGATGAAGAAAGGCATAAGGTGAAGTGCGCCCGTCCCGTTTTATGCTCTCACGGTTAGGTACGTAAGGTCTGGAGAGCATAAGACTAAAAACTCGCTTCCCCATTTTTATTCTTTTTCTATATCCAGACTTCGTAGACGCTTCATCATCTGCCACGTCGAGTAGATACTGCGTTTACAATCATAGACGGGATTGTGCGGCTCGCCGGGTCCATCGTATTCGTTAACCAACAAGTATGCTTTGTTACTGTCCAGTTCCTCTCCCGCCTTACCACCGACGATATTTGCGCCTTCAATAAAGAATGTGCGGTGGTCGCGAAAATTCTTGTAGCTGACAGGAATCTCAATACTATACTTGCTACAGATATTTCTTAATATACCGATGTCGAAATCGGTACCTTGCGACCAAAGCTTCACTTCCCTGGCGGAAGTTTCATCCTGCACATAAGCGATAAAACTAAAAAAATCCTCTATGACACTATCTATCGGCTGCAAAGGTTTTTCGTCATAATCCAACAGTGACTTTTTTACATCATCGCCCTGTGTTGCCCACCATTCCGATGTCTTTTTATCGAAGGTTAGTCCGTCAACGAACGATGATCGCAGGTCAACGTGACGGTAAAAGCTGTAACCGCCGGAAAGACCGTCCGTAAAAGGATCGTCTTCCGCCGCGGCATTCCATGCCACAGCTCCGATGCTCATTACGGCTGCCGTAGGACACAAAGCACAACTTTCAAAGTCAAACGTTATGTTTACACCCATAATACTCTATATTTTTATTAAATTCTTCGATAATGGCTTTCACCCCCTTCAATTCCCAAGGTTTCCAGTCATCCTCCTTGAAACGGGTACGGACTGTCATCTGGGAAGACATGCCCAGTTCCGACATCCTATCACACAGAACCTTTCCCATCTTTAGGTTTGTGACAAGTTCGTAAAACTTGCTGTCGTTATATTCTGAAGAGAGTGCAAGCACAGCACCATATCCTCTGCTGCCTTCCTCTCCGTCCGGTATATTATCGGTATTACTCTTCTCTTCTACAAGAAAAGAGTCTTTTATATGCGACACTCCCATAATCTCCCACTTGCAGAATCCTTTGTTGAAGAACCTGTTATAACAGGTTGATTTTGGCATGCCATACCCCTCAAACAAGACGTATAGCCTTTTTTTCTCTTCGGGGGTAAGTTCTGTAGAAGATAATATACCGCCGTCAAATATTTTCTTCCAAATATTCTTGGTCATTCAAATGATAAATTTTATATTTGTATGCAAAGATAGTATATATTGTGTGACTATCAAACAATATCACCACTTTTAACATAAAAAAATTATTCGAGTGTCATATAATTTAAAGATTAACGATATGAAAGAGCATAACATTGTTTATAATTATGGGTTTCTCGCCGATTGGATGATGGCTAACCCATCTATTAAAAGGAACGAAATTCTTCAGAGTATGGAGATGAGTGACTACAACACATTACGCAACTGGGTGGATGGTGTGACAATGCTCCCACTTACGCAGCTGATGAAGTTCTGCAACCGCTTCAATGTTCCCATTACTGCTTTCTTCCTCGATGAAAAAGCCGACGATACATCAATCATAGCACCTATCACACCCGGATCTATGATTGAACCTGCCGGAGGATGGCCTGACTCAAGTAGGAAGGCGGGTATCAAGGTGTGCGACCCACGCTCTAATATCCACATGATTACAAACATGCCCGATTATATAAAGATGGAGGAGCCCTCTGGTATCTGTGAACAGAAATCGGACATTATTAGTAGTATTCCAGAGAAGGAACGGATGCGCTACCTTGATATAATAGAGAAACTCAACGATCGGTTAATGGCTCTATCCGAAGAAAACCTTAAACTGAACAAACTAATAAATAAAATGAAAACAGAAACAGAGGAAAATGCTTACGGCTACGGCATGGTTGCTGAATCAAACTCCCATGTGTAACAAAAAGCATCCGCCTATCTTCGCAGACTGACGGATGCAAAAAAACTAAAAACGTCTTTCTATAATTAACTAACTAAAAACTATGTCTCGTTTATCGCTGCCATCTTGCGACGATAAAATTCTTTTTCCTCTATCTTCGTGAGCGCCATGTCGGCGCTTACATACGGAACGTCGACATACCAGTAGCCTTGATGCAAGAACACGATGGGCGTGCTGTTGCCAAAGGTCATAGGCAAAGGCAGGTTGTCTTTCGTGCGCTTCGGCTGGAGGTTGAGTATGCCGAACAGCTCTGCCTCGCTCACAACTGGCAGGGCATTCATCTCTTTTTCCAAGTCGGAGCCTTCAATGGGGAAGAAGAACACACGTCCGTCGGGAGACACTTCCTTGTCCCATCCTTCACGCTCGGTGGTGTCAGCAAACTCCACGGCTCCCACTCCACCTGCCATGCCATCAGGCGACTCGTAGAAAGCGCTCGCACCTTGTCTTTCTACCCATTCACGCGCCTTTTCTTCGGATTCCTGACAACGATGCATAAATTTCTGTAACTCTTCGCCTACATTTGATGTAGCCGAGATTTTGTAAAAATAATGCGGTTTATTCATTTCTATACTTATTAATTATAAATTCAAAAATCATCGTAGCGCGGTATATATAACTGGTTCTCCACATTCATCATCCTTCATCTTAAAACCTCTCGCAGCCAACTCCTGAAGGTACAATGCCAACGGATCACCCAGCGGACAAACCACTGCCTTAAAGTACGAGCGAAGCTGATAATCGGTGAACATGTCGCAGTCTTCACGCCAATGGTCGAGAGGCTTGTATTTCTCGCAGAAGGCTTCTATCTTGGCAGGGATTACGAAGTCTTGCAAGGTGACTTCCAGCTGCTCGGTGTTTTCTATCATGTCTTGTTTCTTTCTGCTCATAATGTTTTATTTTTATTATAAAGCCAGGTACAAAAAATAATAGCAAATATAAGAGCTACGATTGTAAACCTTTTCCATCCCGGCATAGACTGAATATCCACCGTATTCTTCTCCTTCACCACATTCGTACTGTCCTTCTTCGCCCAGTGGGTGCCAACATTCAGCTTATTGCTCAACACAAGGCTGTCTATCGTGTGCTGCATCCGCGTCATGATTTCTTCCTGATGCTTCAATCGTGCCTCGTATGTTGCATTGCGCTCATAGTCGCCCTTACGGTGTATAGTCCGGTCGGTGCTGGTGGTCTTGTTGCCGGACGCATCCGTGCTCTCGGTCACTCGCTCGATGATAGTTTCCTCTCCCCTACCCTTCTCGCTCATGGTGCCGGATGCATGGCTCTCATCCGTGGTAAGATGCACGGTGCTGTCGGTCTTCACGTCCGACTTTCTGACGCTATCCGTAACAGCAGCCACCGTGCTGTCCCCTCGCTCCTCGTGACTACCGGTCGCAGTCTTCCTCGAAGCCGCACAGCCCATGAGTGTGACTACGGCCATAAGCCATAACGTAACATTTCTGATTTTTCCCATATATATATGTTTGTTGGTTTCCGCTTACAAAATTAGAGAAAGTAGCTGACATCAACAGGACATAATAAAACACCGCCTACCCTACGGGAATGAGTAAGCGGTGTGATTTTTTATTTATCCGACAAAGAGAATTTCCATTTGATTACTTTGCCGAATACTTGCTTTGAGCATTTTTTTATGTGTGCCATAATATCATCAGACAAGCAACTATCAAACTTTTTGTATTGCTCCCGACTCGCTTTTAGAAGGATTGCGTTCCCGTCATACGATACAAACGCCATCTTGCGCAGTTCCGAAACTATGTCGCCGTCAAGCATCGCCACAAGCTGCTGCCATTCTTTTTCGCCCGGCTTCACCTCCTCAACTTCGGCAAAGGCAAACGTCATCTGCCGTGGTTCCGGCTTTGCGCTATGCTGTTTTATCCATTGCTCCATAATGTAGAATACAAAGTCCTCCATCGTACCGCTCCATCTATGTGGCTGCTCCACTGCCTTCGGCACACCATTATAGGCATACGCTTTGAAATCGCTCCAAAGATCTTCCGGGACCTTCTTGAATATCTCCATCATGCGCTTATCGTCGAGCGTAGGATATATTTCGCATAACGTCTTGCACAGTCGCTTTTCTGAAGCCTTGCGATGGTCTTGCTTTGCCTTCTTCTGCTCCGCCACCTTCTTAAACTCGATATAGCTCGGTTCGCCAGTCTTCTTGCCTCGCGGACGCACCTCTTTTATGTCGAAGTAGAAATCAATCTGACCTGCATCGCAAACACGTTTTATATCGTCAAGAGCCGTTTTTATGATGCGCGATTTAAACATACTGTAACGAGGGTATTTTACGTTAATGACATTTCCATCGACATCACGCTTGATAAATCCTAAGTAGTCGCGTATTTCAAAAGGAGTAATCTCCACCTTAGACAGCTTAAAGTTCTTCATCTTGTGTCTGACAAGATAATACATCAACGGCATGTTATCCACCTTGCCTATACGTGCTATATCTTTAGGATGCGACACATAGCCAAGGTTCATGTCAAACATTTCAAAGACCATATCCGTATTCAAGTAGATGTCTATATATCCTCGTGTGCGGTCCACCTGTACATCAGTCAGTTCATCATCCTCGCCTAACTTCATTCTCACCTGTGTTCCCTTGTCAGTAACAGGAGTGTCTATCTTCGAGAATATTTGTATCAAGCGTTTTACAGGCTTTCCTTCATCGTCAAACGTATTCTTCTCTATCTGCACGTTTAGCACTTCTTTTAACGCCTCACGCACTCTGTTGTACGAACCGGAAGCTACACCCAGCTCACTCAGTTCTATGCGCACAGGAGGCAAGTTATCCCTATCCTCACGCGTCATCATAGGCTTAGGATCTTCCTTGGAACCTTGCAGCACAGGATTTTTAAAGTACTTGCCTATATACACCTGTAGATGCTCAACCACCTTTACCATGATGTTCTGCTGGAGCAAAGTCAATCCCTTCTGTGCCCGGGCATAAGCGAAAGGTGTGTTGATGTATTTCTTTATTAACTGCTTATTGTCTTCCATACCATGTATTTTGAGTCGTAACCTGTAAGTCACTACAAAAGTGTGCCAAAGTCACTACATTTGTGTGCTGTTTTCACTACAAAAGTGTGCTGTTTTATTTTCTAACTCATTGATTTTCATTCTCTTAGCCTTTCAGTAATATAGAATATAGAAGTATCGGTGATTTTTATTTTTCTATAATATATAAATTACTATAGAATCCTCTATATTCATATATTCTATATTCCGACACGAAATAATAGCTGATTATCAGTTGTTTACATGCCAAAAGAGCACAGTTTTGTAGTGAAAACGGCTCACTTTTGTAGCGAAAACAGCACAGTTTTGTAGCGAAAACGGCTCACTTTTGTAGTGACTTCGTAAACAAAACCGTAGGTTTAGACTTTTAAAGGTACAAACCTACGGTTTTGTTTACCTCGCGCACATTAAGGTAAAAAGATTTAGTAGGATTTTACCTTACTTTTTTCTATCCAAGAACTCAATCACAGCCTGTAGCGCCAAGTCTTTGATAGGTACACCCGTGCGCATTTTCATCAGGGCAATGCGCTCGTAATACTTCATCGGCACGTAGATAGTGATGCCGTTCTCGGTCTTCTTGCCCTTCGGCTTACGTATGTTCAAAGCAATATCGTTGCTGAATGATGTGGTTGCCGGTTGATTTGCTACATTTGTCGGTATCTCGGTCTCAGTTGTTGTAGAAGCAGTCGGCTTGTCTGTAGCCGGAGTGTCTGAGGATGGAACGGGGACTGCACTCGCTGCCGCTTCCCTACTCTCCTTGTTTTCCCTATTCTCCTTACGCTGCTGGCTGCCGGATTCCAATATGCGCTCGTTCTCCTCGATAGCATCAGACTCCTCAAGACTGAAACGCTTCGTCTTCTTCGTCATTTCTCTTGCCATACTCTATATTTTTATACGTTAAAACTATTTATGATTTCTTTCGTAAATCGCTCGTAGTCCTGCCCTACCCTACAATATCTGGCATACTCGAAGATGTCCTTGCGCATAGCCTGGGCTTCCACCATCTTGGTGTCTCGCCGTGTATATGCGTCAAACATATAGTCTTGGTACTTCTCGCCCAGGTATGCCTTAAATTCTTTGGTGGCGTTGGTCTGGTCATTGCTCATAACCATCAGCAAGCCTCGGATGTCAAGGTCGGGGTTCAGATCCTCACGCGTCTCCTTGACGGCATTGATAATCTCGGCAATACCTTTTGTTGCCAGCACTTCGAGCTGCACGGGCAGAACTACGCTTGTAGCTGCTGTCAGAGCGTTGTACGTGAGCAACGACATTGCAGGAGGACAGTCTATCAGCACGTAGTCGAAAGCTTCCGTAACGGTCGTTACGCCCTCGTCTGCCAGTTCCGTACCGCTCAACTCGTTCAGTGGTTTTGCGAGCAACTTATAAAGTGCCTTTCGTGGCATTGCTCTCTGGTTTAGGAAGGGTTCGATGGATATAAGCTGCTGCGCTGCCGGAGCAAGGTAGATGCCCTCGCGTACCTGATAGACGGGCAGATTGCTCTGCTGTACCAATGCGTCGTAAACGGTAGGCTTGCCGACGTTCTGAGTCTCGCTCCATCCGAAGAGGAATGATGCACATGCCTGCGGGTCAAGGTCAATTATGAGTACACGAGGCAAACGCTTGCGTCCGTCTGCATCCTCACCAAATTTTCCCTTACCAAAAAGACGTAGACCTGCTGCCAAGCTCTGTACTGTTGTTGTCTTTCCTACTCCACCTTTGTGGTTTACGAAGGCGAGAACTTCTCTGAGTCTTTCCATATTCTTTAAGTATTTAAATGTTTATAATATCTATTCCAGTCTTCAGAAACATCATGCTTTCTGTAAAACGTTACAAATTTAAGAATTATAATCCATATACGCAAACATCCACGCACATTTATTTGTTTATTTGTTAATTTATTTGTTTTTTAATTGTTTTCTTCATTCGTTTCTTTATTTATTAATGTGTGTATTTGTTTATTAGTTTATTTATTCATTTATTACTTTATACATTGATTAATGTCTTGATTTATTAATTTATGTATATGTTTGTGCGTTTATGCGTTTATGTATGGATGTGTTTGTGTGTTTATAAAAAGCCACAAATGTGCATTTGTGGCTTTGTGGGATTGTGTAGTTTTATTTGATGACTTATTCTTTCCTCAGTCCGCCGATCATCGCCATTAAGAACACCGCAGCACCCGCAAACGCCAACATCACGACTCCCATTGACACCGCCATCAGCACCGCCAGTACACCTGCCAACACTTTCTTTCCGGTCAGGCTCTTGTCCACCCTCACCGTAGTGTCTTCACGCTCCTCTCGCAGCGTCGGCTCGCCTACCTGCGGATAGTTACGCTTGCGCTTCGGCTTCGGCTGGGGTATAGGTTCCGGCTCCAGACTCTGATTAATCTCAGGCTCTATAACGCAAGGCTCTACTTCCGGCTCCTGGCTCTGATTAATCTCAGGCTCTTCTTCCACTTTGCCATCCACGCACACGATAACATCGCCGTGCAAACTGACCTCAATCTTGCAACCTGCTACAAGACCCTTCTGGTTGAAAGTCTTCTCGCTTCCGCAGTTGGCATGGGAAAAACGGTGTCCGTTCATTTCCACTTCGTCAAAGTCGGCTACGAATGTTATCTTGCCAGTCTTCTCACCTATCGTGGTATGATGGCCGCGATATGTGGTGACGGCCTTGAATACGGGGCGAAACTTAAAAGCGCAGTTATACTTTGCGTCATGGTCGGTATGACCGATGCGGTCATAATAGTCGTAGTTGTCGAACTTGAATACAAGTCCGTCGGTAGGGTAGGGCAGCGACTCACGCTCCACCTCGGCAGAGCACACGATGTTCTCGATGTCCTGCTCCAACTCGGCATCCGTCTTTTCAAGATTGAGAGCCGACACGAAGCCCGAAGTCTTGAAACCGTTATGCTCCAAGGCTTGCATCGCCGGCATGTGTCTTATCACGCCATCCATAATAAGGCGGAAGGGATGAAACTCCAGACGCTTGCACTCGTCCTTTACAGCCACTTTCTTAGACATGATACCGTTGCTCGTAGAACGGGGTGATTTGCCAGCCTTGCTATAACGGGCAAACTCCTCAAGCGAAATGATCACCTCGCCTCTCACCTCCACTCGGTCGCACTGGCTCCATACGTTCACCTGAGCAGGCACACCCTGCACATGCTTGATATGGTCCAGGCAGTCGTTGCCAAACAACTCTTTGCCGTGTCCGTAGGTGGCTTCTGCCAACACTCCCTGACGATATACCAGGCTCACGGTCTCACCGTCAAACTTCCACTCTACAGCTACCTCCGTGCCCTTGCTGCTGATGTTGGCAGCACGCTGTTGCGCTCTCAGGTATTTCACCACCGCCTTGGCATCATGCAGCTTCTTCATGGAGAGGCAAGCCGTGCGACGTGCCACCGTGCGCTTGCCGTTGCCGTTCTCGCTGTAGCACTGCTGGGTAGGTGAGTCGGACAATATCTCGTCCGCGTGCTGCTCTTCATACTCCTGCAAGGCAAAGTACATAGCGTCGTATTCCTCGTCGCTGACGGTCGGATTGTTCAGTCCGAAATATCTATAGTCGTGCATCTTCACTACGTCTACCAGCGCACGATAATCGTCGAAATTCTCAATCTTAGTCATATTCTATAAAGTATCTAAAATGTTAATGAATTGGTATCTTGTGCCCATCTCCCCAGCCCTCATCGTAGCCGACCACTTTCTGATGAAACATCAATGCGGCCACGGCGGCGCACTGGGCACCGGTGAGTTTGTTCAATTCGGGAGTGCTGTCGATGATCTTATAAAGAGTCTCGGCGGTGTTAGGCGTTAATGATGTCGCCTTGATAAAATTGCTATATCGTGTCATATTCTATAAAGTATCTAAAATGTTATTATCGTCCTTGTTAATCCTCGTCATCGCCCGGAGTAGAATCCTCGTTGTCGTGCCAGAAATGGGAATACTGCACCATGTCGATAGCTGTTATCAGATTGTCACCCGGATAGAACTCTTGATCGAGAGCCAGACGTAAAGTCACTTCTTTTCCCGACTTGAAGCAGACTGTCACAACAGCATCTTCTTCTGTGTAGTCATCATCTTCGCACGGGAAAAAGCTGTAACTCTCAACCTCACGAGCGTCAAAAACTATATTTGCGTAGTTGTCAATACCTTCGCCGCATTGTTTTGCATGTATAAACGGATAAACTTTCTTTGTTGTCATAATACTTTGTTTTTATTGTTATTCATTTCCCTGCTGCACCGCCATAATGGTGCGCATGGTCTCAGTGATATACTTTCCGCCTCCGTGCCGGAGGATCCACTCATGTACGTCGTCGGCGACGATATACCGCCGTGTCTTGCCTTCCATGGCTGGTCTGCCTGCCTTCGGCGCTCCACTCTTTATAATTTCCATATTTCCTTCATTTTAGTCCTCGTCTATAATATCATCATCTATAGTCTCTGTTTCTTTCAGATCCGTAGGCAACCATGCAGGCCACCAGGTCACATCCTTCGCCCATTGATTCATGTCTGTGTTTTCCGTGCGATAATTCCAGAAGACATGCAGGATCTTGAACACTTCCCAGGCTTCTGGGTCTGTCAACTCCGACAACACGCCCTTCAGATTCTCCTCCTCGGCTTTCGTCAGGTCCACGCTCTTCTCGTACTCTGCCCAGTCGCATACCTCGGCGTACAACATACAAGCAGCGTGGTATGCGTCCACGTCCGACAACAGAAGACTGTTGGTAGCTGCTGCCATGGCCAGCCAATATTTTTCGTTGCTCAACTTCCAGATAGCCGAGCGACGAGAACGCCAGTCACTACGAGCCACCTCCACGTGGTTATCTGCAATCCAGTCACCTATCTCGCACATAATACGTGCCAACGTCATAGCATCGCCTGCTACCTTTACATCAATATCACGAGGGATTTTGGCTACCTGAGTCTCGTTTAACAAACCTTCGCGAAACTCGATTTTTACTCTACTCTCATTGTCCGTCACCGTCCACATCAGGTCTTTGCCAGATGTCAGCTCAAATCTTTCTTTTGCCATAATCTTTCTGTTTACTTTTTACGATTTTACTTTTCAATCATTCTCAGTTCTGCGCCCAGGGCTCCTGCAATCTTGTTGAGTACGTCGATATTAACGGCATACTTGCCCGCTTCCACGCTACGGACGTTTGCGGTGGTGATGCCCGCAATCTTGGCGAGCTGCTCCTGCTCCCAGCCTTGGGCGGTGCGCAATGCGCGGATGCTCTCGCCCATGGCCTTACGCTTGTCGTAAATAATTTGGTCTTTTTCCATATTGTCTATAATATTGTAGTTACTCTTCCTCATTATCCGGATTCTGATAATCGTCGCTGTGAGCAATCAGATCATCGAGAGCAGACTTCAAGGTATATTCATGCTTAGAATAATATCTATGTGAATTTTCCAAGTCATCATAAAAGTCAAAGCCGCGTTCTTCGTCAGAAGCTCGAAGGATGCCGCCGTCTGGGTCAATCCAGAATCCAAAAATGTAATCATCCTTACTGAATCCTTCTATATTTATCTCGAATCCGTAATAATCAACAGTGAAGAAATCAATGCGGTCTAAAAACTTTATACCTTCATTATCACCGGCAGCAGCATAGAAATTTCCTTCCTCGTCCTCACGCAAGTCAAACCATGCGTTTTCTTTATTTTCCTTGTACCACGCTGCGAATCCGTCTGAATGATTACTACCGTCTGAAAGATAAGGTTCAAGCCATTTTGAAACACTTTCATTCACGTCTTCAGCGTCAAGTACGTCTTCGCCAATCTTTTTATACTTGCGAACATCGATCGGTAACTTTATGCTTAATAACATATTAGGTGCGTGAGTTCCTGATAATTCAATATACATATCTAATGACTTCACCGTGATGTCGAGGGCTAAATAAGTTATTTCCCTGTTTCTGCCCAATCCCCATAATCAGGCAGCTTGTCTATAACGAGACCTTTCAGATCCTTCACGCCATATTCCTCGCAAAGCCACTCTTCCAGGTCGTCCCAATACTCCCAGTCTCTCGTCTCGCCTGTCTGCACGTTGCGCAGACGAAGGCGAACAAAGAGGTAGTCGCGTATTACGTCTATTATCTCGAACATGGCAGTTCGGCTTTCTTCTCCTTATAGATATTCGCCTGATCGTCGATAGCCGGAGCCAAATCCCAATCGGCCTTAGGGTAAATACCTTCGCCAAGTCCTGTGCAGAAGTCAACGTAGTAATTATTGGCATCCTCTCTAACGGTGATGTCTCGACCTTTATAAACCATGTCCACTCCATTGCCCTGGAATATATGCCAACCATCCGACATAAGCGAAAGCAGATCCTCGCCATCGGTGGCAAAATCCTCATCCTCATAATTAAGGACAGAATCTCTGGTGTATATCCAACCGTTCTCCTCACATATACCGCGCACAAGCTCGCAGCAATCGTCTTCTGGATTCTCCTTGCAATATTCAGTCAAGAACTCTTTCAAGTCGTCCAATGCTTTAATGTCTGATTTTTTCATATCGTTCCGCTTGCCGTGATGCGGTAGGGCTGAAAAAGTTGTCAATTTAATACTCTGATATATAAGGAGATTATTCTTTAGAAACAGCAGCTGCATACGCATCGCCCTCCCAGCAAGAAAACTTAATTAAATAACCTGTTTCCTCGTCTTTATAGTGAGCGTACCCGTTGTGCCATTCAGGCGAAGCTTTTCTCGCTCTCTTGAATGCAGCAAGGATAATATCCTCTTCATCTGGTCCGTCATCTAACGTAACCTCTTCACCCAACAATTCATAGACCTTATTGTCGTCCACTTCAGGAATCTCGCAATATAGCAACAACGACTGCCAATTATGTCCGTCCCAGTAATTCCAAAACTTACAGTCGTAGAAGTATTCATTCTCCTCTAACCACTCTTTCGCAAACTCACGAATTTCCTCGATTTTGTTTGTTTTTTCTGCTTTTTCAAGAGCTTCGTCATCAGAGTACCACGTATCAATATCTATTTCGTTGTCCGTACTCAGCGTAAAACGAAGGCCTTCATATTTTTCCTCAAGTTCGGACTCAAGATCACTCCAACATGTGCTTTCTCCGTTTCTAAGCGAATAATCATACGTTGTTCCATCAGCTGCGGTGCCGCTAATCTGATCCTCGTAAACAACGAAATAATCAACTTCGTTTTCACGGTAATTTATGTTTTTTAATACTCTAACGTTGCTCATATATATTGACTTTCCGTGATGTCGAGGGCTGAAATTGTGATTAATAGTCAATAATGATTAGTCCTCTTCCTCTTTGAACCACTCGTTCATCTCCATCTTGCCAATGATTTCGTCTATAGACTCTGAGATGAAGCCCTTGTCTGCCAGCAGCTCGCGCACCTCGTTTTCTTCATTTTCTGTATATACAGAGAAGTTGTCGCGCTGCAAACTCACGCAGCCCTCCTGGGTAAAAACCTCCATATTGGCAGAATCTGCCTTTATGCTTGTAGCCAGCAGTTTGTCAAGCGCGCTGCAAGCGTCTGCCAGTACAGCCTTTTCAACAAACGCACCACGTTCCGCAGCGTCGAGTATCATCTGATACTCGTCGTCGTCACACTCCGACAGGTAGCGCACGATGTCTGTGTCGTATTCACCATCCCAATCAAGGATGCCCGTCTCGCTCTCTATCTCGTCGCGTCCGGACAGAATGACGTTTCCGCCGCCATCCACCAGCTGCCACTCGCTATCAGGCAGTGGCTTGCCGTTCTCGTCTTCACTGATTACGAAGGAATCACCGAAGCAATCCGATAAATCGTTCACTGTGCCTACATAAGTCTTATGTCCGGCGTTGTGGAATCGTCCGCCACGTCCGATGTGGAAACGTACCTTCAGGTTCTGAGCTTCTTCTAAGATTGTAGTATTCATATTTTTTTTGCCGCTTAACGGTTGCCGCCCGATTTAAATGATTTATAATGTTTCTTTCTTTATCTGTTGCAAAGGTAGTGATAATATTTGAAACTACCAAATAAAAAGCCGTTTTATCTTGAATAAAATGTATTTTTATTATTTTTCTTTGCGTTTTTCCGCCATGCTCCACGGGGGGCACGGGTTTTTCGTGTCTTCTGTGTCGTCTGTCACCTCTCCTTGTCGCCCATCCAGGAGCTCGAACCTGGTGCCATGCCTTGCCGTGGTGGGCGTTGCGCTGCTCGCTATCCTCACGGACTGCCAGCAGCCTAACAAAATACTCTGATTATGATTATATGCTCCCGCCGATGGAGTCGAACCTTCGCAAAGGGCCGTGCCGGGCGCGGGATGGGGTAGGGCTACTGTTTGTAAACTTCAATTGTCTCTATCGCCTCACAGTCTATATAACTGTTGCAAGCCTTGCCCTGCACTGAGATAACCTTCGTGTCGATGTTGTAGCCGATGATGTCGTCCTCGCCGCTGTCGCCGTTCGCGAAACTGAAGCACACGTCATTGTGGTGCGTCTTGATCACTCCATGCTGAAGGTTGCTCTGTGCAGCCATCAATATCGTTTTAACTGTTGCAAATTTCATTGTTTTCTATTGTTTTTAAAGGGTTGTATAATATAGGGTGCTTTCTTGTGAGACGCATCAGAATGTCTGACGGAGGCAAGAGAACAGCGCATCAAGTCCTAAGTTATACTCTATGCGCTCTTTGTTGCCGAACTCGTCAGGATCAGGAGGCGTGAGGGTGATGTACTCGATGATGCGTGTCATTGCCTCACGGAGGCTTGCTTTATCCATGTCTATTGTTATAACTGTCTTTTCCATTATTTTGTTGTTTTTATTTGTTCGTAAATGCTCCTCCCAACAAAGGGAGGAAGAAAACGGCTGCACCGAATAAAGAGAACAGCACTATGCACATACAGACTACTGTCAACGCTGCAACGATATAGGTTAAAACCTTCTTCATTCGCTCTATTTTATGAAATGATTTCCCTCCAGCTTCGCCATCGTCTCAAGATAGACCATTTGCGAGGTGTAATAACAGAGGTTTTCGTATGTAACAATCCAGTTGTTATACTCTTTTTTTATGCGGTCACTCCCATTCGTGAGGTCGAAGAGTCGCTTCCAACGCTGATAAATCTCGTCTGTGTAGTCTCTCAACGGTCTGAGAGATGTTTCCAAGTCGCAAGGCTTAGAATATACAGGTGCCGGATGAACAATCTCACCATTTGCAACCTTGTGGAATACCTGACGGTAGACCTCGAACACGGAGCGAACCTTGCGGGCGATGAAGAACTCAAGGCAGGGGACGGAGAGCATGTAAGTTACTTTGTCGCAACCGTTGAACTGACCGTTATCAGACCGTTGCGCACCTTTGCGCAGCGGTTGAAAATCAATGTTTTCAACGAATAACTTGTCGTTCTTCAAGGCTCTCACTGCCTCTTGTTTTCTGCCGAATACCAACGGCCAAACTTCATCCAGATTAACGGGAAATTCCTCGCTGTCTTTCGACAATTTTAATACTTCTTTAAAGTACGCCTTAATCTCTTGGCCGGTACTTTGTTTTGTTAATTGTAGAATCATATTGTTTTGATTAAAAAATTGAAATCCTCAATATTTTACACACGCTATAAAGAGGCGTTACCACTTGATGCACACTACCATTGCCACGAACATTACCACCACGCCGAAGCCGAGGTATTGCCAACCCGTCATTATCACGGGGTCCTCCTTGTCGGTGAAGTTGTGGCGGTTGTTGAGCCACTGGCACACGCTCAATACTGCACACTGTGCCAGTCCGAAGGCTTTCGCCGTGCACTGCAAGACATACACAAGGCAAAGCACCAGGCATCTGCAAAAAGATCTTGCTACGTCCAATGCGCTCACATTGGGCGCGGTCAGTGTTGTTACTATTGCTTTCATATCTTTCTAATTTTATAGAGTTTATAACATAGTCGCCCGACGAGGAGTCGAACCTCGTCCACGTGTCAGCCGTGCGGGCGGTGTACCGTGGCTATCCTCACGGATTGCCACAGCCGAAAACAAATAAATACGATTCTATAAAGTATTAAAATGTCATTTCTTGATTTTCAATTTTTCCGTGATGTTTTATGTATTCTATAATATAGGTTTCTTGTTTCGGATGGAGAAGGGCGGCGGCTTATCGTGCCGCCCAGCCTCCTTTATGCTGCTTTGCTCTCGTTGTTCGGGATAGAGGTATTCTAAGATATTTTGTATTTGCCTATCTTAACAGCATAACCGATTTTGGTCAGCTTCGTTCGTCCGAAGGACGACACGTCGCTGTACCAAGATGTATATGTAAGAAATATGCTGTTATCCTTCTGGGTGCAGCCGAGTATATCACAACTGACGCGATGCCCCCGTTGCAAATGCTTTATATAGGCTTCCTTCGCCTCTCTTAATGTTCTATGACATTCGCCGCCAAATTTATACGGTTCATATATGTCAAACTTATAATAATCTATTCTTACCATAAATCAGTATGTTTTTATAGGGTCTATAATCGGGCACGCTGCTTGCCCAACTGGGGTAACGTGCTTGCCCATCATGGGCAACGTGCTTGCCCCAGTTGGGCAGATTTGCTGTCAGAGGTCTGCCCAATAAGTTGATGACGTAATACTCATATTTCTGTTTTCTGTGTTCTGCCGGCTCCGTTGATACGTTCCGTAAGTTTCACGCCTGGGCGGAAGCGGACAAGCGTTTCAAAGGCTGCCTGATAGGTGGCGAATTTCTGGGGAAAGGAGCAGCCGCCGCCGTTCTCGTCGCTCACATTGACGAACACCATAAAGCCAGACGGCACGCGCTGGATTTCGTGGCGATAGTTGCCCGATGCTGTAGACTGGATAAATACCCATGTAGGAAGGTTGTTTGTTATAACGGAATTGTGATTTGCCATAATTTTCTAATATTTTGCATGTTCTATAATATAGGGGCTTTCTTCTGAGCGTGTGCGAAATCCTCAATATTTCGCACACGCTATAAATAGGGAGTCTATGCGACGGCGTGCTGCTTCGGGTGTGGCGTGCCGAACAGGGTTTGCCATTCTTCGGGCGTGAGCACTTCAGCGGCCCTTCGGTCGGCGGTGCTGCTTAGCCTCTGGATAGCCTCCAAGGCGCAGGACGTAGCCGACCGCCCGCCGACGCTCTCGGGCGGTATGCTCGCGGCTAACGTCATAAGGTCGTACACCTCCACGCCCAAGGCGTTGAGGGCGTACAGCCGGGCGCGTAATGCGTCCAACGGGTTTTTACTCCTGCCGCTTTGGCGAAGGTCGGCGGCGACGTATCGCAATAGGGCGAGGCGGTCGGCGGTCGGCGCCGGTGCGTTGTCTGTGATTTCTCCGGCCTCGTATAACGTAGCATTCGCACCCGTCTGGGCGGTTGTGCTGTCGGTTTCCGTTGGCTCGGTGTCGTCGGCTTCTGTCGGTTCGGTGCTGTCGCTTGTCGTGGTGGGTGTGTGCTCACCCTGGGCGGTCGGTGCGTCCTTCTGTGGCTCGCTCTCGTTGGCTGTGTCGGCTTCTTCGGCGGTCGGGGTAGCAGACACCCCGAACCACTCGCGAAGGCGTGCCACGGCCTCCGGCTCGCTTGCTTGCCACTGTTGGGCGGCCTTGTTCCATCGTGCGCCGTGCGCCTTGATCTGCTTACGGTTGCGGTATGTCGTGCGGCTGTCGCCTATCACTGCCACGCCCTCGGCGGTGCTCACCAGTGCCAGACCCTCGGCAGGTGCGTCGGTCTGTGCTGCATCCTGAGCAGGTGCAGCGGTGTCGGTGCGCTCCTCCTCTGTGGCGGTGCGCTTGGTCGGTGTCGGGTCGGTCGGGTCGGTCGGCTTGGTATAGCTGCGGAGATTCCACGCACGGCGGGCGAGGGCTGCGGCGTTGTCGTTGTAGCCAAAGGCGAAGACGTCGAACACGTCCACGCCCAGGGCAGCGGCCACGGCCTCGGCCTCCTTGGCTGTGTAGGTGTAGTTATTGTAATATCCGTGATTGTCCGTAACGTTAGCAGCTGGCACGGCGGCGAAGATGTCGGCTAACAGTGCGGCGCGTGCCTCGTCCGACATCTCGCGGCTTGTCTTAATGTCGCCCCCGTTGCTGCCCATGGTCAGGCGGGCGAACTCGGCGAACTCGGTATAATATACGTCGGTGGAATCGTCCCAGCCGTTGAAGGTATCGCGACGGCTGCAAAACAAATCAAGATCCACGCTGTCTTTAAATTCTTCCTCGGTCGGTCCGTCGGTCCATGTTAGTTCAAAATCGGCACCCCAGCCACGGCGCACAGATACGGAGAACTTCACGCCGGGGAAGGCGGCGGCGCACATCGCCAAAATGTTAGCCTTCCGGGCGTTGTCTATCTTTCGGGCGGTGGCCTTCTCCTGCTCCATCTTCTCAACGTTACGCATTAATGGCGACCACTTCGCGCAACGCTCGCGATACTGGGCAAGGCGTGCCGCCTTCTCTTCTGCTGCCTGGCGCTCTTGCTCGGCTTGTCTCTTTTCCTGGGCAGCCTTAACGGCTTCCAGTTCGTCGGCGAGCATCACGGGCCACTCTATCGGCAAATAGATGTAGCGGGCGTAATTGTAGCCCTCCGAATCGATTAAAAAGTACTTACCAGATGGCGACACAACGAGGGCGCCGACGGTGTAGAATGTGGCTAATTTCTCGGGGTCGTTGTAATATTCGTTATCGTCTTCGGCCACATCCTCGGAGCGGCTGAAGCCTTGCAGGTGGTGGAGTGTTACGAGTTCGTCGGCCAATCCTGGGCGGTTAAAATCTTCCTCGCTCACATGGAAGATTTGAGCGACACAACAGAGGCGGGCGGGCTGCTCCTCGTCGGCGTGTGTGTAATAAGTGAGGTTGTGCAGCTCCTCGAATAGTCCGCGGCTTCCGTCACACTTTAAGCCGCTATTATCAGCCCAGAAGAAGCCACCCACGGCGGGCACACCTTCGAGGCGGTCGGCCTCCTGTGCATGCTCTGCGTACTTGGTGCGCTGGCGTGCTGCCTTCTTCTCTGCGATGATCTCGCGGGCCTTCGCCTCGGCTTCCTCGGTCGTGGTCTTGCCGAAGGTCTTAATATATGCCGGACGTGATACGGGCGACATGGTGCCACACCATCCGCACATACATATATATTGCTCGTTATCGCTGTAATACTGTGCGCTCTCGGCCTTGTCGGCGAATACGTTTACTAAATTCTCGGCGATCTGGTTTAATGTTGCTTTCATAATCTTTGTATTTTTTTGTTTTGTTTTCGGTGAATTATAAAGGGGTGCTATAACGTTATAGGCTATTTTCTTCCAAACACTCGTTATATCCGTATTCTTTTTGCTGATACATCAGGGCGGCGACGGCGGCACACTGTGCGCCTGTGAGCTTTGCCAGTTCGGGCATGCTGTCTATGATGTTATATAACACTTCAGCGGTGTGCGTCGTTAAAATTGTGGCCTTTATATAATTGTTGTAACGTGTCATAATAGATATATATATTAATTGTTAATACTTGATGCTGAGTAATACAATAAGAGCAGCGGCAGCGAGGTTGTAGCCGACGAACTGCCAGCCGGTGCAGCGGATGGGGTCGCCATCCTGGGCACAAAACTCATGCGAGGCACGGAGCCAGGCGCGGGCGGCTATTGTGAAGCGTCGGGCAGTTCTCAGGGCTGCGGCGGTACGCTGTGCGCCGTATGTGGCGGCAAGGGTGAGAGACTGAGCCAGGGCGCGCACAACGGCGGCGGCTGTGATGGTCTGAGGGGTGGCGGTTGTTGTCTTCATATCGTAGGTGTAAACAGTTACTTAATACTGGATTTCTCAATTTTTTACAGGGTCTATAATATAGGATGCACAGGTGCCACGGGTGCAACGTTGAGCGTGTCGGCGTTGTCGCCTTCTGTCGTCTGGATGCTGTCAACGGGTGCCACGGGCGCAACGTTGAGCGTGTCGGCGTTGTCGCCTCCTGTCGTCTGGATGCTGTCAGCCGGTGCAACGGGTGCAATGTCGAGCGTGTCGGCGTTGTCGGTGTCTTCTGTCGCCTGGATGCTGTCAGCCGGTGCGACGGGTGCAACGTCGAGCGTGTCGAGGATCTCAACGGCTTGCAACGGCTTGACATCCACCACGGCGGCGCGGCTATTCGTGGAAGGCGCGGCGGCGTTGCTGTCGCTCGTTGATACGGAGCGAATGACAACAGCGAATAACAGTACGGCGGCGACTTTTAGCCAGTCGAGCCAAACGCGGCGCGGTGCAACATGCTCGGCGTTGTCGCTGTCTTCTGTCACATCCTCGACGGGTGCAACGTGCTCGGCGTTGTCGCTGTCTTCTGTCACATCCTCGACGGGTGCGGCAAATGCTGCGAAGGCGTTATAATTACATTCTAATTGCGTTGTTTCATTGTCGGCGGCTGTCGCTGTCGTTGTCAAAATTTCTTTTTTATCACACGGTGCGATCATTGCAACACATTTTGCGCCGGCAAATACTAAGCTATCATTTTGTGCGATATACAAGGTATCGGCGGCGTTATTAATGGTTTTCAATCGTACCGCCGAACAAGCAGCCGCGAAGGTGGCGGCGAGGCGTTCAGCCAGTGCAACACGGCGCGTAATTTCGCCGCCGTCGCCTTGTGCTGATATTGTTATAAAGTTGTCGCCGTTATATCCTGATAAACAAACATATTCACAGCCTACAGCCTTTGCAACGGCGGCGGCGGTCTTTTTTAGTCCGCGGATGCTTTTTGCAAATCGCACGGGCGCAGACTCGTCTACATGCGAAAAAACGCTTTTATAATTCGGGTACCGTTCAGGAATCTCGTGACAGCTCGCACCGTTTGAAGCGACGGCGCACAGGGTGCCACCTTCTTTATATATTGATAATTCGCAGCCCTTTGCAGCCTTTATAAAGGCACGGGAGAGAATAACGCCGCCGAAGGTGAGAGCGTCGGCGTTAAATACTTGAGCATCGACGAGACGAGAGACATTAAGCGCGAAACTATCGCAGCAACATGCGAGACCGGCGGCGAGATCTATATAAACGCCTTGCAACTGTGGGTGGCATCCTTTGCGCGGATCCTCGCACGCGGCGAGACTGTCACATAAAACAGCATCCACCGTAAAAATGGCGACGGCCTCGCCGTGTTCGTCGGCACGCTGAAAAACGGCGCGCGCCTTTGTTCCCACCTTTGCCAGTCGCTCGAATTTATAAGCCAATGCAAAAGCCCGGCGCGCGGGGTAACTACATTCGAACCCGTCAACATTTATATAAAAAAGTTTGTCGGCGTTATATTCTTCGCGGAAATACACACCCGCGGGCGCAGTCTTGCAAGTTGTGCCAACCTTTGCCAGTTCAGCAAGCGAGTAAATACCAGCGGGGGCGCAAAGACCTTCATTAAAGACACATTCAGCGGCGGCGCGCATCTCGTTATATATAGATATATTCTTTTCCATATTAATTTATAATTAAAGTTTGTCGCACATGATTAAAAGGCCCGCTTTTGCCAAAAGGGCAAAAAAGAAATTAAAAAACGTAATGGAAGCCAAAGCGGCACCGGCAAAGGGATTTTTTCCGAAAAATGCCACAAGACCGCCAAAATTTACGACCGTGTTAAATGTATCAATATCAATTAATACAAGAACGATCAGACAAGCGACCGAAAAAAATAAGCCTAAAAAAATTCTAAATGTTTTCATAATCATGAAGTATTTATTTGTTATTTATTTTCTGCTGCAAAGATATAGACAAATATCTATATCACCAAATAAAAAATATAATAATTTCTATATTTAACATTTATTTAATAGATATTTGTCTATATTATATATAGTGTGTGTATCTTTGCAAAAAAGAAAAGAAAATGAATACATATATAAAAGACTATCTTAATAAATTCGGCATCACTCAAAAAGAACTTGCCGAGCGTCTCGGCGTTAAACAGTCGACAGTTTCCGCCACAATCTCGCGCCCCTCGTTTCCGACCTTACAACGCATCGCCGCCGCCTTAGATGTCGAGCCGTGGCAGCTTATCGCCCCTCCTTCAGTCGTCGAAGAACTGAAGCAAGAAAGGGCGCAGCGTTCAGGTGTTGGCGGTGGTGGTCTGGTGGGTGTCGTGCGTGTCGGCTGTGAGATTTACACCGCCGACACCGTGCAACAGCTCCGCGCCATCGTCGAGCGTCTGGAGCGGGAAGGAGCAAAAAAATAAAAGCAAAAAAAATCCCGACGGGGTGCAAACCTTGTCGGGATAACTTCGGCTAAATTCCTAAGCGGTCAAACAAATAAATATAACCTAAAGTATAACGGCCGCCGCCAACTCACGGGCGAAACGGTGCAATGCATTTGTGATCTTCTCTTTCTGCGCCTGTCGCGGTTTCTTACGTCCGTGCATGTAGGCCCAAAGTTGTTTTTGATTAATGCCCGTTATACGCTCCATACCTGCAAGTGATATAAAGCTACAGTAATAATATAAAAAGCTTTCAATATCATACCGCCATGTTATTGTATATTCGCCAGCCTTCAACGGTTCGGGCCAATCCTCGCATGGCATGTTCTTTTTTATTAACTCGATGGCTTGCACGGTGTCGGCCTTGCATGCTTCCACGGTGTCACCAGCCGCCCAAATACCGGGGCAATTCTCAGAGCATGCGCCGAAACTGTCGGCACTTGCCGAAATAAGCATTATAATTTCTTTTGCCATATCTTTTATATTTATTGTTTTTTTTTAAAGGAAAGGGGCATGCCCCTTTCCTCGTTGCTGTTAAATACTCATCGCTTTCGCGATGCTCCGCCGTAATGGCTCGGGCATCTCCTTCGCTCCATGAAATGGTACTGATGGCGAGAGCTTGCCGCCCCGGCGGTAAAAATAGTGCGAGCCTTCGGCGTGGTCGAACTTCCAGCCTTTAGCCTTAATTCTTCGATGAAATTCTGCGTACTTCATTGTTATATATATTTTATTTGTTTGACATTGCAAAGGTAGTAATTTTTCTACCTTTTACCAAATGTTTTTGCAATTATTTTTGCTTTTCATCATTATTTTTTTCTTTTTACCTTTTATATAGGCGCACGGCTACACCTCTGCGCCCTCTCATTCCGTACTATGGTGTTCGCTGCGCCTGATTGGGCGGAGCGAACACCAAAACCACCGCCGCCCCCGCTCCACCTCTGGGCGGGGTGCTCTCTGGGCATGGCGCAGGCATATTCACTACCATCAGCTACCGAGGGGATGGGCAGACGGCTTCAGCGCGGTGGCGGTCTCGCTTCCGAATCAAGGTTTCGGGGTGGAGTTTAGATGTGCGATTGCTCTAATTATCAATTATTTAGGTGCTCCTTTGGGCGTGCTTTTGCAGAGTGACGAGTCAGTTAAAACGTTGATTATTAGCTATTTATAGGGGTGGAAGAATAATTCATACACCACATAAACGCTTATGTTCCAACTTATTTTTTCCCAAAATATACAGAAAAAGAATACATTCTAAAGAAATTATACAAAAAACAATACAAAAATATTAGATTTATCGAGTTTTTCTTGCATATATAATGAAAGAGTATTATCTTTGCATACGAAATAATACAAAAAGATAATAGTTATGAATATAGTACTTGATGTGCTGCGTTATCTCAACGAGCATGACATCACTCTTGTTAAAGCTGCCGAGGCTACAGGCGTAGCACAACAGAATATAAAGAAAAGTATCGGCAACAACCCGAAGACAAGCACATTGCTTGCCTTGGCAAAGGGATTGGGCGTTGACCCCCGCGAGTTTTTCTACGATTTGGACGAAAAAGAGGAGGAAGAAAAGAATGACATACAAGAAGACATTGAAGAGAATCTACTCTTAGAATCCCCCGACATTACCGAAGATGAAACAAAGGATAAAAACGACGTTGAAGACCCTGTTCAATCTGATCATACGGAAGAAACAAGCAATACGAAAGAAGCACAGCAAACGGACACTGAGGAAAAGGATAAAACAGTGACCGACAATATCGTCAACACCACCACCTTCTGCCCCCATTGTGGCGCAAAAGTTCGAGTCGGCGTTGTACTCCTGCCCGAAGAATAAAAATCCCAAAAAACACAAACCTACGAAAGTACTAACGTATTAAACTATAAATGTATGAAGAAAACTTTTAGAATGATGCTGCTGTTGGCAATGATGATGGCAGCATGTGTGAGTATGGGCAGTTGCAGCAGCGACGATGATGACGACGGCACGTTCAGTGAGAAGCGTGTAGAGGATTATATCACGGGGTATAAATGGTATCTGGACCATAGCAAGCGCAGCGAGTTTCGTTTTTACCGCAACCGACTGGTAATCTGTATGGGCAGCGGCGGTGTTACGTCGGGTTCGCTCACATGGGCAGAATCAAACTTCTTTGGCACATGGGCAGTAGCGGACGGCAAGCTCGTCACCACATTCACATCGGGCGCATACAAAGGGTTCGACTGGAACTCCATCCTTTACGGATCGCTCACGATTACCGAACTGAGGTCGAACTTCAAGAATATCGAGGCTACAGCTCCGAATGGCGACGCACATGAACTGGGCAGCTACATGGTGAGCTACGGCACAAGCAACGACTTCGTTGACTATACCGACAACTCCGACCATGACGGTGCTCTCATAGGCACGTGGGAGGCAACGGGGTACAACAGCGAAGGTAGTGTATTGTTTACTATGACGGTGAGCAAGAATGGTAAGGTTAGGTACACGGCTCCGAGCATCGGCGTAGACTTTACATCCACCTGCGCGACAAAGAACGGACACGTATCGTTCAACGAATATCTCACACCCGACATGCGTTCCTATTCGTTTATCTACATAAGAGAGAAGGACAAGATAATGTTCTACAACGAGGGAAATGCGCAGACAGCATGGGTGTGGAAGAAAGTAAAATAAGGTATTGTGAAAAACTACAGAGGACACATAGAACGCAGAGACATTCGTGAAATATGTGAAATTCGTTGTTGAAAATAAAGAAAATTATTGTACCTTTGCAGACAAGAATGTGACCTTAGTCATATTTCTGTAAAGTATTTAATAGTTCGTGCTGTTTCAGTCTGTGAGGATAGAAGCAGCCTTTTTTTTATTCAGATCTTCATATATTAAATATCTTTGTATTCCTCCACCGCGTTGAAGCAAGGACAGCTCTTCTCCCATTTCTTCGGTGTGTCCTCTCCCCAGATGCTGCGGTGCCCCATTATCCTTGCGGCAGGGTACTTCTTGTGCAGTATGCCAAGCAGCTTCCTCAGTGTCGCTTTCTGCGCAGGAGTCCTGTTGTCAACTGCCACAATCTTCTTGTTCGGTCGCTCTATTCCTCCCACATAAGCCACATTGATGGCAGTGGAATTGTAGCCCTTCACTCCATTGCTCACCTCTTCCACTGCGAGCATCTGATGTACGCCTCCGTCAGCAGTCACTACATAGTGATAGCCCGGCTGTTTCCATCCTTTCGCCTTGAACTCCGCCCAAAGCTCCTTCGTTCCCCAGTTCTGGTTGCTTGCCGTGCAATGCACGAAAATCCTTTCTATCTTTCTCATTTTAATTCTGTTTTTTGTCATCTTCTTCCTCAAGTGCCTCCTCGATCGCATCGCCTACGTCATTGTTGCGCTTGCGAATAAGGCAGATGATGAATTTCTTTATACTCAGTTTGTTTGTCACTCCGTGCAGGGCGCAGATATGCCCCACGATGCTGTCCACTTCCCAGATACACCCGAAGCCGAGTCCCACCGCCGCCGTTGTCACGTGGTTGGCGATGCCCAGCGGCTCGAAGATGCCCAGACCGAAGAATGTTCCAAGCAGCAGGTAGCCGATGTAGTCCATGAACTTGTTACAGGTTCGTCTTCCTGCTCTGGAAAATCTGAAATGCTCCTTCTTCTGAAGGCTCTCGCTCAGTCCGTACCAGAAGTCCGCCACTATCAGCACTGCTATCAGTATCAGCATCCACCGCAGGTCATACACTACGCCCAGTGCTTCCTTCGAAAATGTTCCGCTACTTATGAACAGGAAAATCCCTCCTCTCGCCAGTCCCTCATTCATGCGCACCTCCTTTCGTTATTCTATTCATAATCTTTCTCATTCAATTCCATTTATAAGGTTAAACCATCAACTTGTAAACACACACACCATACACCATCCCCATCCCTGCCAGTTCCGCAGCGAGCCATGCCCAGCGACTTTTAGTCACCTGCATCACGGCTACGTAAGCCACAAGGCTCAAAGCAACTATCTCCCAACAGGTTGCCATTCCCCAGGCCACTGCGCACACCCCTGCCACCTTTGCGGCAGTCTTGTGCAGCTTCGCCTCGTCACCTTTGTAGTGTGGAGCAACGGCAACGAACACCAGTGCCGCGGCAGCGAGGAAGCCGAGGAATTTCCAGTTTTCGGGAGCCACTGCCACCATCACCGGCATCAGCAGTGCTGCGCTCGACCCTATACAGGCAGTGAAGAGCGTCATCCCTCCTTCGTAGGCATATTCGCTCACCACCTCCTTGGCTCCGTATCTCATCGCCATTGCGATTACGTATGCCGTGAATATCACGCAGCTCAAGATTACCATCCACATCATAGGCTTACCTCCATTCTTAGCTGTTCTGGATAGCCCTTGGTGTAGTCATAGCCAAGCACCTCTTCCACGGTATTCAGTTCCGCCACCGCCTTCTTGTGCGCTGCCGTCACATTGAAGCACTCTAAGGCATACATCTCCAAAGCAGAGAGCAGTCCGATAGCCTTGTCGCAGTTCACTTCTATCTCCATTCCTCCGAACCACAGCGTTGTTGTCGTCTTTCCCATCGCCTTTGCAATGGAGGTGGAGTTCATCAATCCCACACGCGTATCTTTGTTCAGCCACACCCTCTGTCCGTTCAGCATGAAGCCGTTAACGGAAGGGGAGGTGTCGTATTTGTCTATCTGTTCCAGCACCATCTTCTGTGCCGCAGCAGTCAGAGCAGCCTCCGATGTCATTCCGCCTGTTTCCAGACGCACACCGTCATACACCCACACCTTACGTTCTACAGCTTCGGTAGTCTCCAGTCCGTTCCCGTCAGGCATACCACCCATTGTTGCCGTCTCCTGCTTGCCATTCACAAGCAGCAGAACAACACCATCGCCAACAGTCAGTCTTGGCTGCGGATTGTCAAAATAATACTTCTCCATTTTTCTTTTCGTTTTTTCTGGTTTGTAAGATATTTCTGATTATTCGCCACGTTGCACGATTCGGCACTGGGCGGAACCTCCAGTAAACGCAGCCATATCATTCGACGGATAGAGAGCATACAAAGTCCGAGGCGAACAAGACACAGCATTCGCAGTGTTACGTAAACGCAAGCAAATACGGACACGCTCGTCTTTACGACGGCTCCAATATGGATAGGATTGTGCAAAAAAACACTGCCAGCTCTGTATGTTGCCACCATTTGCAATTTTGTAAGGAGTAAAGCCGAGGCGGTCTTGTGTATATCCTTCTGAGAGGATAGGAGGACCGAAGGTTCCCACCTTGGGATATAGAGACTCAAAGCTGAAGGTTCCGAGGTTCGCCTTGGTGTATGTATTTTCGTCCACCCATTTCCTCTGATCTGTCTCCAGGTAGAAATCCACATAGGCGTCTCTTAACTGCTCCGGATTATATCTGCCTCCAGTATCGAGTTTGTTGGTTCCCACCATCTCCAAACCGCCACCCCAATAGGCATAGATGTCACCACTGAGATTCATGCCGTGTATCAGACTCATTCTTAACGACAGTTCGAGGTCGTAGGTCACTTGTGTGCTGGCATCCTTGTAGCCTTTACAGGTGCCTTTCTTGATACGGTAAACCTTGCAGTTCATCACTCCGTCAGAAAGTTTTTCTGCACCGGGGATATTCTTATATCGGTAGACAGCTCCGTATGCATCAAAATCCGTATCTTCTGCCACACCGAACTCCGTAGCCCACGATGCTGCCATCTGGCTCTCCATGCACTGTTCCTTCGGTCTGCCATAGTTGATGTAATAACTGAAGTTGTTCGTGTCCATATTGGCATTCGCTCCAAAGTACGCTTGTCTGCCCAAAATGGAATAAACCCAGTCTTGGGTGCCCTGCTCCTTGGTGTGCACTCCGCCGTTCTCTCTCCAATCGTTTTCGTTTTTTACGTTGTCGTTGCTCGATATTCCCGAACCGAAGAGTGCGTTGGCGTGAAGATTTTTCGTACCATAGAGCAATTCCATACAAATGATGAATACATTCAGAGAGTGATAGCCACCCTCGGCAAACGGCACCGGCGATTGTGAATTGACATTAGACACACGGGCTACAGCCTTATTCATTGCCTGGGAAATATCACTGCTTCTCGGATATGTGCGTCCGTCGTCTACGAACATCGAGCATACATCCTTTCCATATTGGCTTACGTGGTTCATCGTGTTCGTATCACCCACGGCATAGGTATAGAAAAAATTCCTTGCATTGCCGCCCAACGTAGTAATAGGACATGGCGACATTGCAGTGCCGAGAAATGGAAATCTGCCGGTGTCTATACCATCATACTTCACGGGTTTTTTGAATATTCCTGTCAGCATCTTGCCGCTGTCGCCTGTCTGACGGTCTACAGGATAGAGGGTGTCGTATCTGCCTATCATCACCGAATACTTCGTCTCCGTGGTCTCCCATGGCAACAACTGGCGCACCTTGTTACCCTCGCCATCGTATAGGTCAACAAGTCCCAGGGAATTATAAACCTCCGCTGCGTCGTAAGGGTGCTCACCTGCCTTATCGGTTACAATAACACCATTTTTCAGCGTCAATGGAGTAGTGTGCTCAGCATCGGTATAGAGCTGCACGTCACACGCAGCACGCATCTCCTCCGTAATGCCCACGGTAGGTGCGAACGCTCCACTCTTGAAGCGGAAGAGATTGTTACCCATCAGCTCACCCACAGGGTGCGTAGCCTCTCCTGTGTTGTCGGTGTGGTCGATGAGATAGAAGTGCCAGTCGGATAAGATTTCCTTGTTGCCTTTGCAGTTCTTGAAATTTGGATCACCTGTCTTCTCGTCGTTCTCGCCGACATAATAGTCGGCCATGCCCTCCATCTCGCTTCTCAGAGTCTCGATGTTTGCCTTCGTTTCGTCCACCTTCTGATTAATCTTGCTGAGCTGCGTACACATACTCGCCGTCATTCCGTCCCTCACAACCTTCATCGTAAGGTCGGCAACGTCAACCTTATAGCTCACCACCACCTTGATGGCACTGCGAGACTGAAAGTTTGACACAAAGCGACAATATCCGTCCTCTGGAAGTTCAGCATCGGCATTGAGCAGAGTCATCGGCTGATAGCTGCCCACGGTAGTTTGGAATGTAGCAGGCAGATAATCCACGGTCTGCCCTGTCTGGTCGTCGGTAATCACGCAGCTCTCTACAGCCGCAGCATCAGCATCGTATGCGTAGGTGTAAGAATGAGTCTTGCCATCGTATGTAGCCTTGGCAGAGGCTATGCGTCCCTTCTCGTCGTATGTGTATGTATATTCAATCGCCCTACGCTCAATCTTGTCGATATACTCGGCAAACACGCACACATTTCCGTCTGTAGCCCCCGGCTTGAACAGGTATTCGTTGCCAAGCTCGGCAGTAAACACCGCAATCGCCCAGCCCTGTTTGCTAACCTTCACACCCTCAGCAGAAACAGCCACATTCGTCTCCTTCGCCGTGAGCACAATGTCAGGACGTTCCGAATACGGACCAAGACTGCGTTTTAGACGGGCTACATCAGACACATCACCCAAGTCGGCAGTCTTCACTGTTCCTGTGCGGTCGGTAACGGTCAGCACATGGTCGTCGCCCATCACGGCGTTCACCTTGCTTGCTCCGTTGGCGGCGGCATTGGCATTAGCCGTTGCCATGTCGGCATTTGTCGCTGCCGTGTTCGCCTTGCCCGTAGCAGTGTAAGCAGCAGCAGTAGCGGCTTCGGCAGCAGCCACCGCAGCATCATTGGCAGCCTTGTTATCTTTCGCAGCCTGCTCACGCTTTGCCTCTGCGCTCTGTCGTGATGTTTCGGCAAGCACACGTCCGGCTTCCGCATCCTCGCGTCCAGTCTCCGCAGTCTTGCGTTCCTGCTCAGCTGATTTGCGCTTCTGCTCTGCTGATTTACGTTCCTGCTCTGCTGATTTGCGCTCTGTTTCAGCAGTTATGCGCTCGGTCTCATTCTTGCCACGTTCGGTTTCAGCGGTCACTCTTGCAGTTTCGTTCTCCTGTCTCGTCTGTTCTGAAGCAATGCGTTCCTGCTCGGTAGCCACACGTGAGGCTTCGCTGTCCTTCCTTGTCTGCTCTGCCGTGGTGCGTTCCTGCTCGGCATTGTCCCTGCCAGTCTCTGCCTGCTTGCGCAGCGTTTCGGCAGCGTCGCGCTTGCCCTCAGCGTCTGCTCTCACATTTTCGTGCTGACGGCGCTCCTGCTCGGCATCATTGCGGTCGTTCTCTGCCGTATCACGGAGCTTTTCGGTTGCCTTGCGGCTTGTCTCCGCATCCTCACGCTCTTTCTCGTTGCGGATGCGGTCTGCCTCGTCACTCTTGCGCATCTTCTCCGCTTTCTCACGTGATGTCTCGTTTGCATCGCGGCGCTGCTCGGCATCGCTTCTGCCGGTCTCGGCGCTCGCTCTGTTCTCCTCTGCGGTCTTGCGCAGGTTCTCGTCGCCCTGTCTTGCCTGTTCCGCCTTGTCGCGTGCGGTTTCGGCAGTGGTGCGCTCCTGCTCTGAGGTGATACGACCTTCTTCCGCCTCCTGTCTTGCCGTTTCCGCCGCCTTGCGTTCCGCTTCTGCTTCCGCTACATCTGCGGCGATGTCGGTGGCCGGCTTGCGCAGAAAAGCGTACCAGTCTGCGAGTGTTCCCGTGTTGCCCTCACTGAGCCACACTTCGTATGCCGAAAGTCCGGGCTTGCCTATGAGCACGTTGCTCTGTAGACTCACCATAAAATCCTCGAACTCCACATCGTCGTCGCTCTCCTCGCAGGAATGTGCCACGAGTATGAATGCCTGGTCTGCACAGACTGTCCTACGTGGTGCTCCTTCGGTAGCGTCTTCGAGTATCACCGCCCTTGCTCCCGTCATGCGCTGCATGGAAGCAGGGTAGACAAAGCTCACCACGCAGCCTTCCACTGTGAAGGTCGTGATTTCTTCTTTCCTATACGCCGACCTCAGGTAGAGCTTCAGCGCCTTCCCTTCGAGGCTCACGGCTTGTCCGTCCGTCTTCACCTCCCATCTGACATTGATGTCATTGCCGATTCTTACCTTTCTCATGTTTTTTATTGTTTTTTTGTTTATTCCACAAAAACTTCCACTCTCTCTCTCGTTCCGTCCACGTCGGTATAGTAGTTATACACGTAGATGGCGAGCACATTCAGTCCGTTCTTCTTCGTTCCCCAATGCAGTTTCTCGCCCTTTTCGATATACACTCCCGAGGTGATAAGTTGCAAACTGCCGTTCAAATACAGCGGTCGGCGGTTAAACCATTTTCCGTCTGCCTGTTGTGCCAGAGCAGGGGTGTTGATGCCGTTGGCAGTGTCTGCTACATAAGCGTTGCTAACCCTCGCAGCACGATAGTAATAGATGTCGGCAGACTGGTTCATTCTCGATTTCGGCTCGTAGCCTGCTCCTGTAGCGGCGCTTGGCATGAGCTGACTCTTGAACTTGCTGTCTATGATATTGTCTCCGTCGGAATTGGTGTGATACACATCATCGTCGTATGAGGTCACACCGCCCATCACAATCACATTCGCGAAGAAGGTGCCGAGTCTTTCTGCCGAATAGGTTGACACACTGGCGGTCTGCAAGCCCTTGTTCTCAAGTCCGCCGGGACCGAGATTGTAAAGAAGGTTGCCGAGGTTGTCGTAATACGAGAGCACCATCATTCCGCTGTTCGGATCGAGACCGAACTGGATGTTCAGCTGACCCTTGCCGTTGAACACTTCCATGAGTCCGTCCTGTGCTTTCACGTAGCCCTCGCCTCTGTTCATCGTTGCGAGTATGCCTGCCGTGAGCTGCCCGTCGGCAGTGATTGCCGTGGTGGTCTCGCCCAGCCTGTTCCTCACGAGGAAATTGTCCGCCGTGGCGATTATCTTCTGTGCCTCGATGTCGATGCCGACGGGCAGAAGCTGACCTGCCGTGAGGGTACGCTCTGTGTATTCCGTGGCCCTGTAGCTCTTTTCGAGCTTCACTCCTGCCACCCACACTTCGCCGCCGGCAGAGAGCTGCACGGGGACAAGGGTGTCTTTCACGTCTTCCAGCGTGTGGTACACCGATGGGATGTGTCCTTCGTGGAGCATCACTTTGCCGATGCCGGCGTATTTCTGCGTAAAACGGAATATCACGAGCTGTGAGTTGCCCTTCACATTCTTTGCCTGGAAGGTCACTGTGTGGTTTGTGATAGTCTCGTCTGCGGCTATCGTTATGCTGCCGCTGCTGGTCGCCGTGACTGCCTTTCCGTCGAGATACACTTCCGCAAGGGTCGTGTTGGCGAGCAGTAGTGTGAGTCCGAAACTGGTGACGCTGAACTGCAGGGTGTATATCTTGCCGGCAGAGAGAGAGACCGTCTGCGAAATCTGACCGTAGCCTGTGCTTGTGGGTAAAGCCGTGAGATAAGCCATGCCGTTGGCTCTCACCTCCCATGTTCCCATCCTTTTCCATGACGTGAGCTGTCCTGCCGCGTCGTTGTAGCCGGAGTTCTTTATCATGTTGTAGACGCTGAATGCCGTTGACCATCTTACGATTATCTTCCTCCAGTCTGCCGTGAGGGTGTTTGCCACTCCTCCTGCCGCACCTGTAGATTCGTGTCCTTGGTTGTCTTCTGTGAGCGCGCAACATGCAGGTCCGAGTATCGTTCCTAAGGTGCCCGTGCCCTTCACCCACATCGACAGGGTATAAGCGGATTCTCCGTTCAGTGTCACAGGGCATTGCAGTAGCATAAGCGCCTTGTTCTTCGTATCTTTATAGTGGGCTACCGTAGTGTGTCTTCCGTCCACCACGTATGCGTCGGTGGTGAGCTCCGTTCCCGATGCCTTCACCCATCCTCCTTCATCGAGACTGGGCAGAAGATTGCCTATCACGGCAGGGTCTTCTTCGGCTGGGGTCCAGGGCGTCGCCGTGTCTCCCTCTTCTATCTGCATGTAGTCGAGACGGAAGAAGCCTTTTTCCTGTGCTCGTCTGTTGCCGTAAACGCTTACTGACTCATTGTGCCAAGCGTAGGCTGCCACATTGTAGTTTCCGCTTTCGGTGATGTCGAAGGTGACGCTTGCGGTCTGGTCTTCGCCGGTGATTTCCACTGCCTGTGCGAATGACCAACCGGCATTGTAGAGGTAGACTCTCAGACTGCCTCCTGTGCTTGTCAGACTGTTTTCCGCAGTGCCTCTCGCACTGAGCGTGTAGACAGTCCCTGCTTCAAGTCTCACTGTCCTTCGGCACACTTCATAACCGTTGCTCCTCAGCATCACCTTCGAGTCGGGGATGAGGTTGCGGTATGTCCTCGCCACGTTATCCACCTTAGCGGAAATTTTGTCTGCCTCTACTTTCAGTTCTGCGATGGTCTTCGATAGTCCGTCAAGTGCTTTTCCCTGCTCGTCAAGGACGAACGACAGTTCCTTCGTGCCGTTCTGTGCATAGAAAGCGCCACGGATGATGTTGCCGCTTGGTGAGAGCTTCGTCACTTCCTTGCCCGTCAAGGTGTAATCATTGATGCCGGCATACTGGATGAAGCTCGGCGCTCCGTCGCCTGTAGTGTTTATCATCACGGCGTTGCCTCTTTCCGTCGCATGTGTCTTGCTGCCCAAGCAGCAGATGTCGTCGCCTGCCGCTGGAATGTCACTGCCTGTCATGCAGTCGGTGCCGCTCAGCACTATCAGGTGGAATTTCCGTCCGGCAAGGATCGTCTTGCCGCTGTTGTCGTTTTCGTAGGTGTTTGGCGATACCCACGTCACCTTGCGCCAGTAGTCCTTGTTTGATACGTTCTGATAAACTCCAGTCTTCACGTTGAAGGTCTTGCATCTCGCCAAGTCGCCTTCCTTCCAAAGATTCTCTGTAGCCTTCTCTCCGTCGTCGGCAAGGATATAGCACCAGTAATCCCCTTCCACCTGTTCTACGTGATACAGACTGCTTCCTGCCGGTGAGAAAACGAAATTTCCGCCGACATACGACAGCTTGCGTATCTCAAGTTCATGGAACACCGCCTTGCCCCAGATTTCAAGGTCTGTGAGCGAGAGCTTGTATTTGCCGTCCGTCCTTTTCTTCAGTCCGTAGCCGCTCTGCTCGTCTGCGTTATAGTCAGTCGATGCTATCTCGGCCAGTGTCGCGTCTCCCGTGCTTGTGATGCCGTATTTCCCCAGAGTGAGGCTTTTCAGCACCGCCTCTCCCAGCTCGCTGATGGAATACTCGCTTCCAAGCTGGATGCCGCGGAGGAATGTTATCAGTCCTTTGGCAGAATCATCCCTTATCTTAGACAAAGCCCTTTCAGAAAGATAGGCCGGAGTAACGATCTTGTCAGTAACAGTATCAGCAGTATTATTATCAGCAACACCAGTTATAGACCTGTTTTTTTCTTCAAACAAGATTTCGCCTCCCGACAGAATCTTCACTGTATCGGCATAAAGAGTAAAAAACTTAGTGCCGGCTTTCATCATAATTTTTTTAAGGAAGGTTACTATTCCGTCTACTGAAGAATAGTTATACCACTCGCTTTCGTTGGGAATGGCACTGATCGCTTCGTCTGAGGACAAGTAGCCATATACTATACTTCCGCCTTTCTTCCAATCGCGCTGCACCGTACCGTTATCGCCCGACGAGGTGATAATGCCCTGCAGAAAGATGTAGTAGTACTTCTCGTCACCTACCTGTTCTTCTTTTTCATTTTTGCCGTAGATGTCTATCTGTTCGGACGGGAATACTATCCATGCCGAAGCCGTGAGCGTCATGTCGCGAGGGATGGCTGCATAGACGTATTTCTCGGTATGGGTGTTGAATACCGTTGGAGCTGCCTGCAAGGACCAGCGTCGGTAGTTGTGTCCGGCATCGAAGCTGATGATGTCCTTAACGTACACAAGTATTTTTGCACCGCTCATACACGATGCCTGGATATAGTCAGGATTGCCAAGGGCATTCAGTTCGATGTGCAATGCCGAGGGCGAAATCCAATAGTCTTTGGTTGTCGCTTGTGTCATATATTACGTTAATTTTTCTGTTGCAAATTTAGCAAAAAGCGTTTGCATGATGCGGACATACCCCAACGCACACGACCCAAAGAGCATGGTGACTCTTGAGGTCATAAGAAATATAGAGATGAAGACTAAAAGACTTATATCTTTGTGCTGCCGCAAAAACTGAGTCGTGCTGTGAATGATACACTGTATAAATCGTCCTTGGTATCGTCGGCATATTTTATGGTCTCTTCCGACTCGATGATGCAGGGCAGAAAAATGCCGTTAATCTTCAGCCATACGTGTTCGGACATGAGCAATTCGTGAAGATACCAAGCGAGCCATGTTTCGTCCAATGGGTCGGTCATGTAGTTCCAACCTTCCTTGTTGCCCTGCTTGCGTACTGCCGACCGAGAGAAAGAGTGTAAGGTCTCCTTACGAGTCACAGTATAGTTGGTGGTTTTGATGCCTACCTCCTGCGCATAGCTCTTGGGTATGCTGATGCTCTCAAGCACACCGAACGAGTTGATGAAGCGAAATTCCGTGCGTAGTGCTGCCTCAGAAGCAGGTAGGGCAAAGAGCTGCTGTCCGCCTACGGTCTGTGCTCCTTCTGCCGTTATGTTGTAGGCTTTGGCTTCGGGCGCATCCCAAGTGGCGGTTGTCAGACTAACAGCCGGACTATACGCATCGGCATAGACAAGTTGCTCGCCTACGCACACCAACTGGGGCGTGGTATTAGGTTTGCGTGTAAGTCTGCCCACCTTCATGTCCTGCTCACCCATCAAACGGTCGTAGTCGGAAAAGCCGCCGAAGATAGTTTGCTTCACCTCCTCGCCGGCGAGATAAGACACTGGCTCCGACTTCTTCACTTCTCCGTCAGTCATATACTCGTCGTATGCCGATACGTTGAATTTTACGACTGGCATTACGCCCGGCTCAGGCGAATACTCGTAGGAGTCTCGGAAAGTGCGTAGGGCAGACGATATGTCTACCTGCACTGCTTTGCCGTTTTCTGTCAAGACGGGTTCCGTCAAACGTATGGTCTCGTAGTTGCCGCCACTCACGCCACACTTAACCTCAAACACCATTCGGTGAAACGAAGGCGAACCACTAAGCGTGAGCGGAGTGACGGCGAACGTGATAGGGTTGCCGTTGAATATTGAGCCATCAACTAATTTCAGATTTACTGCCATTATTTCGATTGTTAATTATTAATGATTAGTTATCAATTCTTGATGTGGAGATGTATATATTATAACGGTATTATATAGCGAAAACCTCAAGTTCCACCTCGCCCAATCCGTCACGTGCCGAAATCTCGGCATTCACCTTGTCAATCAAGCATTTCTTGCCGTCGATGTTCCACCACTCTTTCCAGTGGTTCTGAATGTCGGCTATCTGAGCAACGGAGGCAAGACACTTGATATAGTAACGCTTCCGATTGAGGATGAAGTGGATATAATCGACGAGGAACACGTCTACGTAACCACGGTTCTTGACTGAAGGGGTGTTTACCACAAGTGGAGAATCTGCCCATTCTGGCTGCACCCAAGCACGAGGCTTCAGTGAGAAACGTTCCTCATTACCGATGCCCGGCTCTACACCGTTGTAGTCGTACTCTACGCCGTAGGGATCGATGGAATCCGTTGTCAGAGCGTAGTCGCCAGCCTTTGTGCGCCACTTCGAGTTTCCGAAGCCGTCATAGTTGTAGTCGTAGGCTTCGTGTGTCGAGTCCACGCCGCCACCTCGCATGATAGCGATAGACAATCCCCAGTCGTATGACTGAAGGGGCGAGTTGCCGTCATCGGTGGAAGAAGGATCATAGCTCTCACGCAGCGAGAGCTCTTCAGTGACGTAGAAGTCGGCTACCATCGACGACATGGTATTCTTGATGTATTGCTTCACAAACTCATGCTCCATATCCTCGTCAACGAGAGCTGCCATCTGGGTTTTTGCGTAAGACCCATTCAATCCTACAACCTCTTTACCTTTATATTCCTTGCCTACTTCGGTTGGCTGTTTCGCGTCGTCGGAAACACACTGGCTGCCCGATGTTGACGATAGGGCTTTACGGTAGTTGGCATCCACCATTCCAACGGGAACAAACGACGATTTGAACTCCTGAATGAAGTCTTCATTGATAGTAGAACAATCGCCTATATCCACCCCCTTCATTGCTGCCACTTCAAACAAGCGAGGATACATGTCGTCAGCATTGGTGAAATCCTTGTCAATCTTCACACGATATTTATTACCCGTCTGAAGGTCAACGAACACGCTCATTTCACCAGGCTTCACACGATGAATGATGTCCTTATATGTAAGGCTTGTCACAGTACAGTCTTTAGGATATTCTATATAATCATAATCGGTGTTGTAGTCCTTCACTTTGTTCTTCACGTTGTCCTTCTGTTCTTTCGCTTCGCTTTCGGCTGCATATCCGGCACGTACACCGGTTATCTTCTCCGTCATAGGCACCATTGAGAGCACTTTTGCATGAAACGAACGAGGGTCGGGATTCTGCTTGCGGAACACATCACGTATGAGATAGGCTGTCACTTTCTTCTGCTCGTAGTCGTAATGAAACTTAATGCCGAACTGCTGTTCAAGCGAGTCGATAACGTCTGATACCGATTCTGCAGGGAAATTTTCTCCATTGGCATACATACGGAAGATGCTTGCGCTCATCCGCGCCGACTTGATCTTACTCTTGCAAGTGATACTTGCCACATTGTCGGTGCCTACGGTAACGGTTGTTTCGCCCCCGTCTACTTTCACTACCTCGGTGCTTTTGAAAGCGCCCTGATTATAGAAAGCGTCTTCATAATTATGTTCAACGACTTTAAACGTCACTTGGCGATATTTCACCTCCTGCACGCTCTTGTTCTTCGGATTTTCGAGTTTGAGCTGACCGCCACAACCGCGCGAGCTGAGCCATGCGTTTACATCGTCGAAAAGATTCTTCACGTCTTTTTCGCTACCGGCTTCCTTGAAGAAGAAAGGTTCTTTTACGTCGCCTTCCTTTTTTAATCCAGCTATCACAGCTTCATCCTTTTTTTTGTAGAATGACTTTGCGTATAGCGGCTTAATGTCGTAGGAGCATTTTGTGGTGAAGAAGCAAAGACGATTCATATCGCCGATGGCTGTAAGAGCCGAGTTGTCGAACTGTACGCCAAGATGCTCAAAGAGGCAGTCGAGGAAGAACAGCACGTAGAAGCAGATGCCAGATTGCGGACGGTCGGCATCCAATACCCAGATAGGTCCGCGGTCTTCATACATTTCCTTCTCGCTCGTGTTGTTGCTGTCCTCGCCATTACGGGTTTTAATAGACTCCACCACATCGTCTGACGTTGAGCCGTCTTCGGCAAGATCGTAATGCTTATAGCAGACACGGGCATTACAGAACGGCTTGAGGGGATAAGGATCGCTAACGTTAATGTAAGATGTAAGAACGTCGGGCACCTTCACTTCGTTACTGTTAGGATATGTATATGTCTTCTTCAATACAGCTTCGTGCTTGTCGCCCGTCTCCTTACATTGGGCAGGATAGGAGAAACCGAGAGCTTGAGGCGAAAAGGTAGCGTAAGTATCGGATTCGCCCACCGAACCAAATTTCTTGTTGCCTTTCTTGCCTTCATATTTGATGACAACCTCAGTGTTGTACGTCACGCTTACATTCACCTCGTCGATCTTCTCGCCTATAAGGAGCTGGTCCTTATATTTAGGCGGTATAGGTACTTCGTTGCACTTGAGGTCGCTAATGAGGTCAGAGAACGATTGTGTGCTTGCATCAATGTTGAGCGAGAGGGAGTCTTCCAGACGTTCATCTTCCTGGATGATGGCTGTGCCCGAGGCGAAGGGTACGCCGTCGGCGATGATCTGCATCGGCGTGTGTTCGTAGCTCACTGGGCGGATGTCGCTGCTGACATCATCCACGTTCTTTAGAAAATGTCGGTTGCCTTCGATGGGCAGCTCCACGGGATAGGAGAACATCTCGGTGTCGTTGAACAATGGGTTGCTCAACTCTATGCTGATGGATGCGTCCTCCTTTAGGGCGAGCGGCTTGCCGTCGGCAAGTATTGTGAGTTTGCTGTTCATGTTGGTTGTTTTTTAATGGGCCTTACTGAGCCTTTGTTGTTATACTACAAATTTAGCATTGCCGTAGAGCGTGATGTTACGTTCTGATGTAGCATAAACTTTTGTTTCGCCGTAGGCTTCGAGCTTGCGATAGGAAAGAGCCTTGACGGTGCCTCCGTGAGCCTCGCATGTCACGCTGCCATTGAGCACGGCATCGGCGGTGGTCCATAGTCGGGCGGCTGTGTCGGCTTGCACCCATCCTTTGCTTACATGGCCATAGGCATAGTCGTGGATTTCGATTATGGCTTGGTCGCAACGGTCGCTATACACCTGGCTATGATCCCACGCACGGACGGTGGCTTCGCCCAAAACGTAGCAGCGGGCATAATCGTTGATGTCAACGATGACGTCGTAGTCGGTAACGATGACAAACACAAACTCTGGTGCTGTCTTCGGACATTCGTTGACGTAGATACCGGCAGCGTTCATTTCTGCTCTTAGGGTGGGGTAGAGGGAAGGCAGACGGTCGTTGATGATGTCGGCGTATTTGCTCTCTACGATGTCTTCCCAGTTGGCTCGCCACACAGCCATGAGCTGACTGATATTTTCGGTGGCAAGCATGGCACGATAGCCTTCGGCGCAAGCGTGGCGGTCATGGCAGGCATTTGTGCAGGTAGTCTTTAATATCTCGAATGGTGTCATTTCATTTCTTCTTTTACTTTCTCAAGAATAGCCTCGTAGCCTTTCAGTTCGTCTTCGGTCACGATGTCGGCGTATTCTTTGCGGAGTTGGGCGATGCGGTCGGTAAGGCCCTTGGCGCGGGCTTTGGTCGATGGCTTGTCCTTGCGCATGATGTACTTGATGAGAGCGTCGGCTTCGGCTTTGTGCTGGGCTGCTGCGTCGCGAGCGGCTTTCACCTCGGGGCGGTCGTTAGCTATCTTGTCGGCTACCGACTGGGCGAAAAGTGGGTCACGGGCGAGCGCCTTGTCGTAGAAGGGGCGGAACTGGGCGCGTATGTTCTGCGGTGGGACGTTGCACGCCTTCTCTATTCGGGCGATGTATTCGGGGTCGCCGGTGCGAGGTGATAGGCGAAGGTAAGCCTCGCCGATTTCACGGTCAACGTTGATGTAGATGTGTGGGAGAATTTCGCTTTCTATCTTCACGGCACGGGTGGCGAGAAGGGCAATCTCTTCTTCGGTGTAGATAGGTCTGCCAGCCTTCTCGTTTGCTTCGGCCATGGTCTTTGCTTGCTCTGCCTTTGCAGCCATCTCGTTGCGCAGGGAGCGCACGGAATTGACCTGCTCTTGCAGTCGGACAGAGAGGAACGGTCGGAGCTGCATGAGGTTGGGCATGGTGGATGCAATGGTCTCGCCGTTGGGGTTGGCTACGATGCCGCCGTAGGTGAGAGGCTGCAAGGTGAGGTCGGGCTGCAAGTCGGGGAAGAGCGAGCGGCGCGCTTCCTCAAGAGCCTTCTCCTTCTGCTGCTCGGCATAGAGAGCCTGCTCTTCACGGGTGGGACGACCGACGTGTCGCTTTATCTCCGTGCGAGAGGTCTGCATGGTTTGCAGATAGGTGAGGAGCTGACGCACACGGCGATGGTAGTCGCGGAAACGTCGGCTCTCCTTTACGAACGACATTGCCCGTGGGTTCTGCTCAAGAAGAGTAAGACCACGCTCGAAGGCTTCACGCTGGTCGGTGGTGAGCATACGGGCGGAGAGGGCAGGGGTTAGAATGCGGATTATTTCTTCCATATTACAACTAATTGAATTTGTTTGAGCTCAGACGGCCATTAATACAACAGTGGCGACACAAATATCTTGCTGTCTGGTTGGTTGTTCTCGTAGCCTTTGTTTGTTGAGTCGGTGGTGTTGGTTGAGGGCTTGTCAGGGGTGGCGTTGGCGGCATCCACTGCCTTGTGCATTTCCATGAGCCGGAGCACCGAGGTGCGTAGGGCAATGGCTTCGTTGTGGGCCGCGGCTCGGCGTGCCTTGTCAATAGTGAGAATTGTTGTGCGCTCTTCCAGGTGGGCCACCATCAGGCGACGTACCTTGCGAAGGAGTGGCTTGTCGGCAGGGTCGTCGGTGTGGAGCAGACGCTGCACCGTGTCTTCACCAATAGCCTCGCTGATGTATTCGTCTTGAATGAAGTGGAGGTCGGGCAGAAGCCGGATGAACTTCTCACGGCTCTCGTAGATGTCGAGGTATTGCTGAAGGTCGGCACATGTGGCTATGAGGAGGTCATGGTGAAGGTAGTAGTAGGTGCTCTCTTTCCATAGATTCGTGATTTCCTCAATCTCGGTCGTTTGTACACTTTCGTCCGTTTTCGGTACACTATTGTCGGTATTCGGTACACTTTCGACTGTTTTCTGTACGTCAGAAGCCTGTTTCTTAACACAATCTTTTGCCCAACCTTCAAGCATTACGAGCATCTGATTGAGCGACACCATAGCCTCGCGCTTATAGCCCTGCACTCCCTTGTCGAGAAGATCCTTGGAAGCCGTGCCGTAGTCTTCGCTTGAAGCCACGTTGATGCCCGTGCCGTTGATAGATAGGGCCTGTGTGTAGGCGAAGCGCGACATGGCATCGTATGTCACCATGCGCTGTGCCATAAGCAGTAGTTGCATCCATGGTTGATGGGCGTGTTCGCCGTTGCTGGCTGCCATATAGAAGTCATCGGGCAAAACGGTCTGATAATACTCGCACAACCGGTTGTAGAGCGAGTCGCCCAACTTGTCGCGAAGAAAATCCTTCTCGCTGTTGTCGAGTATGCCTTGAAGAGAACTTATCTCGTCGATGGCGTTGCTGGGGATGTGGAGCCGTAGTTCCTTGGTGGTTGATAGTATCATGCGAATTTTGAGTTTTGAGTTTTGAATTATCGGTAAGCCGATTAGGAATTATCCATTTTTGAGTTGTCAGAACAGCGTGAGCTGCGCTTGCTCCAACTTGATGCGCTTACAAGCCTTGTCGTAATACTCCTTGTTGAGCTCGAAGCCGATGAAGTTGCGCTTCTCTTTTATACAAGCAATGGCAGTGGTGCCGCTGCCCATACAGTTGTCTAAGATGGTGTCGCCCTCGTTGGAGTAGGTGCGAATGAGATACTGGATAAGAGCAACGGGCTTTTGAGTGGGGTGCATATCAAGTTCTTTCTCCTTGTCGAAATGCAACACTGAAATAGGATATTTCTCAGTTGTCATTTCCTTTGAATAAATCTCGATATTGTAGCTGCCATAACAAGCGTTGCCTTTTGGCTTACCGTGCTTGTGTCCTCTCGAATGAGAAGGGAAGCCTTGGCGCATTTGCGGATTGAATGTAGGTAAGGCGCGATAGAACACGGCAATGTCTTCGTGACTTCGCATAGGCATACGCCTCACGTTGAGGAAGCCCGTAGGTCTATCCTTCTGCCAAATCAGATTATACCGCCAAGTCTTAGGCTCTGCCATCATCAACTGTGCCGTAAACATTCCTTGACAGAAGAGAATAACGGGAGCGTTAGGCTTTGCTATGCGCCAATACTCTTTGAATAGCGGCTTCATCGGAATGATGTTGTCCCATTGTGCTTTTTCGTTGCCTTTGTTCAATACTTCATACGGCAAATCACACACAATGCAATCCACGCTTCCGTCCGGAATCCTTTTCATCCCTTCGAGGCAGTCTTCATTATATATCTTATTCAGTTCTATCATTCTCTATATCATTTATTCGTTACTATTCCTGCATCGTCACCCCCGTTTTTGAGTTATCCAGTGTGGTGAGCACTTCGCGGTCTATCTGCCACACCAGGTGCGGGTCCCACTTATTGAACTTGCTGATTACCTCCAATGGCCGGAGCATGAGCTGCTGCAATGGGGCGAATTGAATTTGCTTTACGAGAAAACGCTCGCGGAGGTCGGTGCCGCCCGATGATGTAGCGTCGCCTGGGGTGTTGCCGATGAGTTTTGAGTCGAGACCCATGGCGAAGAAGATGATGGATGATATTTCCTGGAGTTCGGTCTTCTCGGCTTGCGCTTGCGAGTTGGCTTTGCTCTCAATCTCCACAATCTCCCACGCCTTGTGCTCCTTACCGTCCAATCCGGTGAACACGGCAGAGATAAGAGCCTGACCTGCATTGTCGGGATTAGACAGCCAGCGGTTGATGTCGGTGAACACCTCCTGCTGTATCTGAGGTATCGTCTTGCTCTTGTTTTCGCCCTGCTGGGTGTAGAGCTGCTTGAGATATTCCTGATGGATGTAGATCACGCGACCGATGATGTTGCTGTTGCGCTTGCGAGTGAGTCGGTCGTCGATGATGGTGAAGGCATACTCAAAAATGCTTCCGGCAAAGATGCTGTGCCACATGGCATCGGCATAGTAAGGACCGCCGAAGTCACGGGGCGACATGATGAAGCGTGTGGGACGGTTCTTGCGGCTCACACGCTGCTGACGAGCCTCACGCACATGGCGGTTGAGGTCAGCTACGGCTGTGTCGGCTGCAAGATAAGGCACGGCGGCAATGCGACGGTCGGCTTCGGTGAGCGTCTGGGTGGAGTCGAGCCACTGGTTAGACATATAGGCATAGTTGATGCGATACTGACTATCCATACGCTCCAGTCGGGTGGTGAACACCGAGCGAGGCTTTATGCCGACAATCTTCGGGTTCCACTGCGATGTAGGCACGGGGCGACCTTCAGAGTCCAACTGACGTTGATTAAGCTGCAACTCGCAAAAGCATTGCGACATGAGCGACATATCGCCTGCCATCTCAAGATAGGTGCGCATGAGGTCGTTGTTTTCGATAAACTCTTGCAGCTCTTTCTTGGTGCGTTCCCATTCTTTTAGTGCTGCCTTGAGTGACTTCATCTCTTCGCTGTCTTCACTCTCAGAATTGTTCACCGATTGTGAGAGTTGGTCTTCCTTAGCCTTGAGATCGGCTATTTGTCCGCGGAGCAGGGTGCAAGCCGAGGCGAAGGGAATGTACTTCTCGGTGATATTGCCACCAACGTACTGCGTATAGTGATACTTGGGCGAAGGACCGCGGCCCACGAGAATTTTCTTCACGAAATCCACTCCCGCTGCCGGAAAAGGCGACATCTTGGAGAGCAAATACACGAGGTTGGGCAGTCGGTTGCCCACGCCCCACTCCATGAAACCAAGCTCAGGTGTGCCTACATCCTGCGGCACGGCTTTGTTCTCGCCACCCGACGAACCGAACACGGTGGAAATCTCCCGCTTTGCAGCATTGCCTTCTGCTCCGGTCATGGTAGCCGAAGCCGTGAGTTTCTGGTGAACGTACTCGCCCCACGAAAACACGTTGCTGCCTCCCTGCTTGGGCGTACAGAACGCGCCAGGCAGAACGGCCTCAAAGCCTTGCGACTGAAGCTCCTCACTACGCTGTTGGAGCTCGCTTATGTTGCTAACTGTTATCATTTTGATGAATATGTGTTTTGTTGAATGTTTATAGCACAAAGATAAGGAAAGACGGGGAGAAGGGGCGGACAAGGATTGGGAAAGGAGTAAACCAAAAGCCCTGCTATCCTCACGGATAACAGGGCCATACCTAAGTCAAATTAGCGAATGGAAACATCCAGTCAAAGTATATTGTTAGTTGCGTCCGCTGCCTACATGTCGTGGTCGTCCATTTTGTTGGCAGCGCGCATCTCGTAGTTTTCTACGTTCTCAATCACCATATCCTCGCCATTGAACTGCTTGATGATGAGTTTGCGGTTCTTCGGGTCGGGGTGTACGCTGCGGATATTGTTGTTAGAGACCCATATCGGGAGGTTGACTTCCTTGGTATATACCACAAGATACCACGGTCCAGCCTCGTAGCGCCCCATTGCATCATTAAAACGAATCGTAAAGATTTCCGAAACCTTTTCGATAGTCTTCTCAATGAAAACCTCCTTTTGCTGCCATGCTAACTTGTTGAGAAAAACGGCAAAAATCAAGAAAAGCGTGATGACTATGAGAGTCACGATGAGTGTTGAAAAAATGAAATTCATAATTGTTTTTGTTTGATTGTTATTGTTTATACTAATTTTTATAATTGTTGGTTACTACCCATACGCTCAATCCGATGTTAAGCAAGAGCATGATGATAATAATGGCCCAATACTCCTTGTTGGTCAGTTCTACCGAAAGATACTTGAAGTCGGAAAACTCCTTTCGTTTCCACTCCTTCTGCACAATCGGTTCGATGTACGAGGCAAAGGCGCAGAGGTCGATCCGGTGCGAGAGAAACCAGTCGCGGCTCTTCACGGCAAGCACGGGCGAGTCGCACCAAGAGAAAGCATCGCTCCACACCACGCGGTTACGGCTGTCAAGACCTACGCACACCACAAGCTCGTTTTTGTTGCCACCCTGCCAGTAGGAGCGTTGTCGGTCGGCAATGGATAGCGGCTTGTTGCAGTAGAAGAGCAGATAGAGGCGAAACTCCTTCTTCGGTCCGTATCGGGCGTTGAGCACGCGGATGGCTCGTTCCTGACGGGCAGAAAACTTTGCTCCGATGATAGGGCATTGATCGCGCAGACGAATGTCGGGGTAGTCGTATAGTCCAATGCGCCGAGCCTCCTTCTCGCTGATGTCCTCAAACTTGAACACCGAGCGCGAAGCCTTCACCTTGTTCTCATATTCATGTTCACGGGTAACGGAATAGAGCGTAGCGGGCTGACCATTCCATCGGTATTCATACGCATCGCCATCACGGGTGTAATAGTTGCGGTGCATATCCACGAACACCGAAGCCACCGACAAGCGACGCTTCATAGCCGAAAAGTCTTCATTGGAACATTTTCGCTCACGTCCCGAATGGTCGTAGTAAGACCATCGCTCAGGGTGGTTCACTGTGACGTAGTAAGTTCGGGTATGGCTATACCCCTTAGCGCCCCTAATGTTCAGCGTCCGTCTTTGAAGTTCATTCCACGGCTCATAATAGCGTATCTTCGTGACGTAGCTGCCCAGGTATTCTGTGTCGCTCGACTCTACGCGCTCAAACGCCCAGATCATCGCTGCGCCCACAAGGAGCGAGGGGATGATAAGTATGGCATGTTCCCACCATACGGTTTGCTTACGGAAGAACAACAGCAACACAGCCGATACAAAAAAGGGGATGAGAAAAACGAGTAGTTCCATACGCCTTTACTCTTTCTTGCCGAACAAATCCACGTCGTTATCCTCGCCTACATTCATCACTTCCTTGGAGCGCGACGACGAAATAACCTTATACTCGATAGGCATGGTGTTCGACACAAACCATCGGGCAGGGTAGGTGCGAGTAAGCGTTTCGTGCTCACGGATGATGTCGAGCATACGTTCCTGCGAGGTCTGAAACTCGGTGCGCTGTATCTCGATGGCCTGCATGAGGTCGCGGTAGAGCGAAACATCAAAGTTTGGGTTGCTCTCCTTGATCCACTTCATCATCGTGCCCTGGTCGTTCTGATAGCGTCCGGCAATAAGCTGCGGATAAATCTTCTCGAAGGTCTGCTTGTACTCGTCGGTGACCTGCGCCTTCTGCTGGATGATTTTCCACATCTTGTCGTGAACGCCCTCAATCTTTCCACGCTGTGCCTCTGCCTGTTGGCGCAGCGCAATCTCGCGGTTGTTGTAACTGAAGTAGGTGGCTACCAATGAGCCGATAACGATGGCAATCACAAGCAGTATGGATGCCATAATAATGTTCTTTTTTTTCATAATTATTGTTTCTTTGTCTATAAATTCTCAAAAGAAGTGCAGTGGTTGAGTTTTCCTTCTTCTCGCTCGTCTGCACCAGAGCCCGTTAGTTACGTTTTACGGAGTGGCGACATGCGGCACACTGAGTACGGTCCCTTGGCCTTCGGGATGAGTTTCTTTTGTTGAAAAACCTTTCTGCGGTTGCGTACATTACAGCCGTTTGAGAAGCGTGCTGCATTGATAGTCTAACGCCTTTTCTTCGTAACCCAACCTTTCGTACCAATGCAACACCCATGGAGGAGAGTCGCGTCCGTCCCACGAGATTGCGACGGTTTCTACGCCGCAATACTTCAGCTCTTTTTCTACTGCTTCCATCAGATGTTTTGCTACCTCACGGCCGCGGTGAGCTTCGTCAACCCACAGCGAGTAGATGAGAGCATCCGCTGCACCATCCAAAGGTTTGTCTTCGGTGCGGTGAGGAATAAACACCTGTATGCTACCATGATGCTGCTCGTCGGTAACGAGTATGCGAATGGAGTCTTCCCAGTGTTGATGTTGTATCATAGTTGAAATGTTACGCGGTTTTGTTTAGTCAGTCAACTGTATGTAGGTATTCCTGTTCTTTCCAATTTTGTAAGAATTGGAATGAACTGAAATGGTTATTCATTCGCAGCAGTTCCTACTCTCTTTCCGAATGTGGGTTCTGACCGACACTGCTCTTTTGTAGAGGACTTGCAGGCTTTCGTGCGAGAAAGTTTCAAACTAATTGCCATAGTGCAAAATAAATTTAGAGTGTTGACGTATGTGCATATACTTGAACGGGGACAAGTATATCCTATCGTATTGGATAAGTATATCCTCGTTCTTCGTATGCTTATGCGCAAAGTTAGATATAAGATCTGACATGGTGCGGACATACTTTACAGCGAGTGGTGTCAGTCATGGTTTGGGAAAGCTACACTTGCTTCAGCCAATTTTTTCTTGCAAATCACGCCGTCGCCTTCAATGACACCCAGACATGAGTCACATTCCAGACAGAATGTAGAGCATACATGAGGACCGTCTTGATAGTACGGGCAGTTCGTAGCCTTTTTCATATAAAGGTTTTTGACCTTTACAAAGGAATGGATTGCTTTTGCAAACCTCTTCAGTTCCCTATTCATACTTTCCAGTTCGTCGCAAAGATCGCGCATCTGAAGCATCTCACCAAGAGTCTGTCTTGACGGATCTTTTTCCTTGCGCTTCTCCTTTCCGTTCAACTGGCGAACTATCTCGTTGTAGTCGTCCATGAGCTGATGTACACGCTGCTCAAGCTCCACGTTCTCTGCCTTCAGGTCCGCGATGATGTAGGCAAGCACCTCCATGCGGTTGTCTTTAGGCAGGTTAACATACTCGCACACTGCCAGTTGCCTTTCCAGATACTTGCGCTGTTCGTCGGTAGCAGGGACGTAAACATCGGCTGTGCGTGTGCCTATGCGATAGGGTGGAGGCGGGGTTTTGAATATTCTTTGCATGTCGGTATATGCCGAATACTTTACTACGCCTTCTTCATCTACTCGCGCCACTTTTACAAACATCTTTCGCTCTTCGTCGTAAAGGATGTCGCCAGGCTTGATTTCTTCTGTTTTCATTGTTTCTATAATTTTATTACATATTATACAACAGCGACATTAGCGCCACTGCCTTTTCCTTGTTGGAAAATCCTTTGACATTTACCCATTTGCCGAATGGGAAATGGTCAACAAATTTCTGAACCATATAAACGGTCACTGGGATGCAGCCATCATAGGCATTCATTGGAACAATTCTTAGTTTCATATCTTATTCAAATTTAGATACTAAATGCGGTGTGGTGTCAGTCATATTCATACTCTTATAGTGGAATGAGGACGTTTGCTACATTTCCTGATATTATCGTGTATGCTACCCCCCACACATTGTTTATTACAAGTTCGCTCACTCCTCGCTTGTCGGGCGTGTCGCGATAGAAGCGAATGGTGTCGTCATCGCGCCACTTCATCCTTATAAGGTCTTTACGGTTACTCATATTCATATATTATATGCGGTGTGGTGTTGCCCAGTCCGTCACGAGGGTCGGCAAAGCCGCCTGGTGGCGATGCCGTCACGGCATTGGCTATCCGCTTGCGCGGTCGGTACTTTACGAGGCCTTTGCCGTCCTTGCCGCTGCGTACCCATCCGATGTAATACTTGTCAGTCATCGGTCCGTGAAAGAATCTGCCATGCTTGTTTAATAGCCATGTGTAGCTTCTCCTGCTTTCTACCTGCCTGCTCTGCTTTCTTTGGGGCTTCGTCACGCTCCTGCTCCAGCTTTATGCAATATTCAGTCAAGCGATTGTATTCTTTCTGCAAGGCATTGAAATCCTCGCGTAACAATTCAAGAGAAGCGTCTTCGGAATCTAACGATTCATAACAAAGCTTCTCCTTTACCCATCGTTTGCCGTTTCTCTCCAAGGCATGATAAAGCAGTTTTTCTTCCGTAGGCGTAGCGTATCTAAGTTCAATGCTTTCTTCTTCTGCGTCCGCTCCACTAAGGTCAAGCAAGCCGTAATAAGTCAGCACGTCGCTATTTTGGCATAGGAAAAAATACGTTTTTAACTGAGGATATGCTGTAGATGTAACCCCTCTGAATATCAGAACATGGGTCAAGGTGTTACCATCTTTGTATTTGACGTTCATTGTCACGATGTCACCTTGATGAAAATTAAGTACATTCCAACTACGGTAAAGATGTGACAGGAACAGCATACACTCGCCTTTATCGAAACACTCTGCGCGTCCGTCATAGAGGAATCGGAAGTCTTTTGATTCATCCTCATTCCGGTTGGGAATGGTCATTACAATGCCTGAGTCTTCTGTTTTTTTTACCTGCATGTAACCAAACAAAGGCGAATAAAGTGCTGCGCCGTCAAGTAGACTGCGAAAAAAGTTTTCTTTTTTTCTGTTCTCGAAAGTTTTTGCTCCCGTTTTAGGGATGCTTCTTGTTTCCTTTTGTCTCATAAGACTTCTATTTTAAATACTTATCAATCATATTCTATCAATACAATGGTGTGCTGTCCGTGCTCGTCGTAGAGTCCTGCCCATCCATCGTAGCGTGCGGACAGTGCGGTGGAATACCCCCGACGAGGACAGAGATGGGTCGTGCGTTGCACGAAAGGGATTTGTCTATTCATATTCAAGATATACCATGTTGTCTTTGCCTACTGAGGTGAGGGTGTTGGTTGTACCCCCCCCCGTTTATCTCCATCCGCTGACAGAAGCGTCCGTTGGAGGGATGCTTACGGTCGGACGGGTTGTCGGGATCTCGTCCTCGGAAGGCGGCTATGTGAAAACGTAGCATAACAGGTTGTCTTTGGTTACGGTGCTGATTGTATTACTCCACGGCCACGGACTGGGACGATGCAGCTTGTCTTGATACTTGCACCCTCCCCGGTCGCCATGCTTGCGACGAAAGGCTTTAGCTTCCTCGGTGCGGTAGTGGATGAGGACGGAACGGTCAATCATATTCTATCAGTACTTTCGGGCATATCGTTGCGTCTTCCGCCCTTGACGGAATACAGGGACTGCAACCGCAGGGTGAATAGATGCGAAGGCACAGGTCGTGCCATCCGGGGGATGGAGGAATCAGGAAACCTAAGCAAATACATCCGATTTGCCTCCGATTGGCGGTTTTAGTCATACTCTATCAATATTTTCGGTTTATCCACATCGTGACCCTTACCTCCCCCAGCTATGCACAGGGCTATGCCGTGTGGCGACACTATGATGCCGTTCTGCGAGGGGCTGTAGAAGCCGAGGATGATGGGGCGAGGGGTGTTCATAATTCTACTGCTACATAATAGTGGTTACGGCTGCTCACTCCGGCTTGGATGGTGTAAATGATACTCCCCCCGAATTGCTTGTTGTAGGTGTCTATCCATACGGCATGAGAGGGGCGGAAACCACGTTGGAACATTATCTCTAAGCGAGCGTTCTTGTTAAGCATATTCTACGATTACTCCTGTCCGTGGAAAGTGGGCGAGCGACATAAAATGCTCTACGCATAGCTGCTCGTATCGAGTATTGAGCGTTACTGCTACCTCCCCCATACAGACATTCAGAGGTTGTTGTTTAATCATATTCAAATACTACTCCTGTTGCATCAAAGCCATCTCGTTTCGTGAATAGAAAGTTACGAACTCCCATCTTGAAACAGTTGGCTTTTAGTGTATGGGCGAGTGGCGCATTACCCCCCCCCATTTGCTGCATTGAGGATTCTTTTATTCAAACTCATACAATACTACTGTCATTGGATAGTGGGCCAGCGTCAGGATGTTGGTCGGTCCGATAGCCTCGTAGCGTGTGGTTATGGTTGCCGCACAACATCCGTCGGTAACATTCACCATCTGTCCGCTACCCCCATTTAGGCGGAATGGAGGTGCAACGTGAGTCAGCTTACACTCCATCCCTTTTCCTCTCCATATTCTCCTTAAACATTTTATAGAAGCCGCGCCAATATTCCAAGTCCAGTTTCTTAGGGTTCTCCTTGAACAATACGTAGAGGTTGGCGATGGCAGGGCGATAATAACTCAGTTCTCTTTCGTTCCACTCAATATCCTTCTCCCATCCATTGTGACGCTCCATGAATATCTGAAGCACGGTCTTGAGGAACATTGCAGCCTCGTGTGTCGGTGGAAGGTCGAACTGGATGAATAGGGCGCTGTCCGAGTCGTTCGCCTTGAGGAACTTGCTCACGGCATCATCCTTCAGGAAATATCGGTCGGCGACCTCCTCTTCGAGCACGTCTTCCAGTCGGGTAAGCAGCTCAAAGGGTTCGGGAAACTGATAGTCGAAGGCTACGTCACGGCGCATGGATATGCAGAACACACGGTCGCGGTTTTGTGGCACACCGTAGTTCTTGGCGTTGAGTCGCGCCCAACGGCTCACATATCCGAGCGACGAGAGCTTGTCGAGCCACTTCTGGAAGTCGGGCATAAACTTCTGGCTTACCAGTGCCGCCACGTTCTCCTGCAAGAGATACTTCGGGTGAAGCACCTCTACGGCATCCGCCACACGCCAAAGCAATGCGCTTCGGGTGTCGCTGCCCTCCTGTAAGCCCATCTGCTTGCCCGCCTGGCTGATGTCCTGGCAGGGCGAGGAATAGGTGAAGAGGTCCACTTCACGGCCTTTGAGAGAGCGTTTCACCTCGTGCCAGTCAATCTTAGTAATATCGCCAAGAGCGCAGTCGGCAAACTGCGGAAAGACGAGGTTGTGCATCTGACAGGCATACTTGTCGATGTCGCTCCATCCCTTGCACGTCCATCTGAAGTCGGGATGCCACTCGCGTAATACGTCGGCTGCCATGAGCTGCGAGTCGTAGCCGGAGAACGTGGTAAGGAAAATCTTTTCCTTACCATCGGCTTGCGCCTCGGGCAGGGCGGGTAGAGAGTCTTCGGGGTTATCGAAGAGAGTGAGCTGATAGCCGGGGCGTGGTTTGGGTGGTGCGGGGTAGAAAAGCTGCTCGTAGATGTGGGCCAACACGTCCACCACGATGCTGTTTCCGGCTTGCTTGTACTGTTGTGAGGCAGATATAGCCATATCTTCGGGTTTGCCCTTGCCCTTCCAGTCGGGCAGACGTTCGGTTGCTTGGGCATTGCTGCTCTGCATCGTGCCGATTACGTTGTCGCGAACGCCCATCAAGCGGAAACACTCCTTGGGCGTGAGCTTGCGGATGGCGTAGCTCTTGATGGTGCGGTCGGTGAAGTTGAGTTTTGTGATCATATAGTTTTTTTTTATTTGTATTCTATCAAAATCGCCCCCCCAGTTGTGCCATAATCGCCCAGCAGAAGTGTGCGTGAGCCGAACTTGAAATATCCGGCAAGGACGGTGGGGGCGCAATGGTTGCGGTCGGTGTTTAAGGGTTGGATGTTAGTCATATTCTTCAATCAGAAATACATTTTGCTGCCATGCGTTGATTGTCACGGTCGGGCAAACGTCCGTGTCTAATCTACCTCCGTCGTTGTTGCCGCGAGGATATTGGTAGAAGTCGTGGTTAGTCATATACCTTTACTATTACAGGCGTTTGCCCACCCCCTAATCCCATTGCGGACGTAAGGGTAAACATTTCTTCGTGGAGAGTGTGGGGAGCAACAAGACCATGTGGTTGTAGATTGTAAAACACAGCGCTCTGCTCCACCTTTTTCACCATTATGGATATTGCCTTTGCTCTAAGCATATTCAAATACTAAAAGAAACATTCTGGCTCCAATTCGGAAAGATAGCAATAATACCTTACTTCGTTTTCGCTAACAAACATACGCCAATACTCAACGTTGTCGCTATAATGGTCATGTGTGAAATGCACTCCATTCAAACACCAACAAAGAATACTACAAACACAATTCGGTTTTTCTGTGGCAGGATGCCACAACTGAACGATGTTGCGATATTCGGTTGCTTTATCCACCTCGTCAGCACACGACGATGCTTCTTCAATGCTTATCCCTTTAGCGTCAGCAACAATACAGGCACCGGCCTCAGTAATCTTACTCTCCAAAAATTCAGAAGCCTTCTGTGAAATGAATATCACATCAGGCAGTCGGTTTTGTTTTTCCATACTACTTATAGTTTTATAATTCAACAAACACGCATATTCCGCCACTTGCCGCGGTCAGTGCGTTTACGAGTTTACCCCCACCGACTGTGCGACTGCGCCTCAGAGCCGAGGACGGATAACTTAGGTCGGCAACTCCTGGGCAGGGACAGTCGGTGTAGCCCAGTTCGGTGGCCTGGCGTATGCGAAGGAACGTCTCGCCCTCTCGGTCCACCAACTGAAGGAACGGTCGGTCGGTGGTGGAGTAGATGCGGTAGAGCGAGCCGTCGGGATAGCGGCCGTACAACTTGCCGTCCTTGCGGATGGTGCCGCGCTTGTAGTGAGGGTCAGACATATTCAATCATTATACAGTGTGGGCATTTGTAGTCGGTGGCTCGAAGGGCGGGCGAGAAACTACCTCCCCATCCTCGCCATTCGAGCCGATGGCTAACGGGATGCACGGAAATGTAGATGTGGGTCATTGTTTCGTTGCGGTGGGCTTGTTGGGAGTTTTGGTATAGTTAAAACTCATAGGAAGTGGTGTTTTATTATCATACTTCCTGCCATGTATATCCTACCACCCAACGTAAACTCTTTCGTATGATAGCCTTCTTCCCAATCACTATCATCACCAGCAATTCTAAATCTATAGTTTTTTTTGATGGCGTCAAGCTCTGACATTGGTTCTGCCTTGACAACTTCTATTCTTCTGTACGTCTTCATTTTATTAGTTTTTATATCCTTTGCAGGATGGTTAGTTACTTGTCTTCTTTTCGTCTGCGAGTATGCTTTCCACATACCTCACGACTCTTTCGTATTCCCTACCCGATGTGTCGCTATCTGCATAGGCTTTTTTAATCAGTTCTTCGCCTGTGCCATAAAAGCATCCAACACTCCATTTATTGTTAGAACGAGTCCACGTGAAATATCTTCCACTACTCCAGAAATTTTTGAAGACGATGTAATCTGCATTGTTACAGACTTTTGCATGACCACAAATATATGCATTACCAAAAACCTTTACATCATTATATATTTCTGCATAATCATGTACGCATGCGTTACCATATACACTTGCTTCATTATAAATTTTTGCATTGCGATATACATGCGCGTTACCATAAACGAACGCATCACCATATATTTTTGCGTTACCATAAACGTGGGAATCACCATAAATTATGGCGTTATCATATACTTGTGCATTATCACAAACTTCTACGTTATCACAAAGTTCTGCGTCACCATAAACTTTTGCATTGCGATATACATGCGCGTTACCATAGACTATTGCATTGTCAAAAATCTCTACTTTGTCGCAGACAATTGCATCGCCAAAGATTTCTGCATTACCATAGACTTTTGCATTGGCATAGGCCTTGGCATCGCCATAGACCCAAGCGTTATCAGCTTGAGATAGATTTTCCTCACTTTCTATCCATCCGCCAAGTTCTCCTGCTGTGAAAACTCCAAAATCTTTCAAAGCCTTTATTCGATGTAACGTATGTCCTGCAAATTGCAGGGTTTCTAATGTCAATTCATATTTCTTCATAGTGCTAATCTTTTAGACGGTCTGGAACGTCTGGATGTTCTGGATCCTAATCTATAAGTTCAAAATCGTAAACAAATACATAAGGATTGCTCTCCCAAGTGCCTTTGCCTGAAATACGGTCGATTAATGATGCGTAGGCATCCTGCGGAGTGCGGAACGAGGAGATGGAACCATGATACCAATACATCGTACCTTCAAGTCCTACGTCTCCAGCCCTCCAGAGACCTTCCTTTAAGCAATCCTCGCTTTTTATGTCCTGCAAACGTTCAATACTAATTTTGGTTATACGGATATGATGGGGCATGTCTTCGGCACGGACAAACATTTTGTTATTCCAGCCTAATGTCTCTTTGCGGATCATACATTTTACCCAATCTACTTGAGGCGTAATGTCGACATACGGCTGCGCAATAGCTACGGTTTCGTTCATCTGATAGCGCATCACTCTGCGATTATTGAGAAATATTTTTCTCCAATAGGGATTGAGAACGAAATGGTCGTAAACAAGAAAGAGCGAAGCGGGAGATTCGACTTTTCTGATAATTTCAAGCATCTCCTTTTTGCTGATAATTTGCCTTGTCTGCGTCTTTCGCTTCATAAGCACGGCTTCAGTCAGTCCGTACTTGTCGTTGAACATAATCTTCTGCATACTCTATATTTTCGTTAGTAACCTTTTTGTCATCGGATTTCACGGATTTTTCAGTTCGTTTCATTCGCATCATTCGATGATGAACGAAAAATCCGTTGAATCCGATGTAAAAATACCTTTATTAGAAATTCTCCCTAATACCGAAAGGTGTTCCATCAAGGAAGGTGGCATCTTTAAAAATTTTCTCTGGAGTAAACCATAGTCCATAGCATTTTATCCATCCCTTACTAAAGTTAGTACCAATCATTTCAATGGGATAAAAAGAATAATTGTCTTTCACCCAACCGAATGGTACATGTTTTTTCATCTCCTCAATACACTCTTCTGCATTAGCAAATGGACGATATTCAGGTTTAATGCGGTAATCAAACTTATTCCAATCTCTGTTATCTTTTGATGGAAATAGCAAACATTCACTTTGTTCAG